>ENA-ORXM01000735-ORXM01000735.1-marine-metagenome-genome-assembly--contig:-NODE-735-length-52272-cov-6.613258_pt1 | contig 52272 bp, 53 predicted proteins | sample MGYA00237867_ERZ511480 | MGnify/ENA primary metagenome ERZ511480 (study PRJEB26309, sample SAMN06266103) | marine metagenome | isolation source: Algal blade | place: United Kingdom:Sidmouth, United...
AAGGTACAACGTCACACACCGTCCCTATGGCCGATAACCCTAATAAATTCATGAGCTTAAACGAGGATTCTAACCCTCTGCGTTTGGCCTCTCGGTTGAGCGCAACTAAAGCCATGAATGTGACCCCAGCCGCAGCAAGGTGACCAAGGCCTGATGTGTCATCCTCACGGTTGGGATTCACAAGCGCTGCACATGGCGGCAAAGTTCCATGCATAAGATGATGATCGATAACGATAATGGGGAGCTCCAGCCCCTCAGCCGCTTCCAGAGCGCTTTGTGCCGCCGCCCCGCAGTCAACGGTTATGACAAGATCATTGCCCTCGGACTTAAGCTGCTCAAAGGCTTCAATTGACGGCCCGTAACCTTCTTTCACGCGGTCAGGGACATAGAGCCCGATTTCTACCCCGAAAGCCCTGCCCCATTTAATAAGCTGCGCTGCTGAGCTACCGCCATCAACATCATAATCTGCAAAAACCGTAATCTTCTGTTTGGCTTGGACAGCGTCCAAAATCAATCTGGCCGCCTTGTCCATGTCTCGCATAGATGACGGATCAGGCATGGACCCGCGCAAAGTTGGAGACAGAAATTCATCTGCCGTCTCCGGCGTGATGTCGCGGCCAGCTAAGAGACGGGCCGTAAGATTATCTAATGATTTGGTTTGTTCCAGAGCTGAAACAGCCGCTTCATTATCACAGCGGGCTTGCCAACGCAGGCCGCGGCAAGATTTTTCTACATCAAGAAAGGCCGCCATAACTTTAGGCCGCACGGTCGTAGTTGAGCGCTACGTTAAATCCAATGACTGACATATATTCCCTACAGGCTGATTCTGTAATCTTGCTAACATAGCGCATGCACTGCGCCTAATTATTCCGCGGCAACAACACTCTGCGCAGATATAAATTGCTTAACATTTCGGGCGGCTTGACGAATGCGTTGATCGTTTTCAACAAGACCGATGCGCACATAGCCCTCACCATTGTCGCCAAACCCATTGCCGGGAGAAACCGCGACGCCAGCCTCTTCCATCAACCGCTTGGAAAATTCAAGCGAACTCATATGTTTAAACCCCTTAGGGAGCGGAGCCCAGATAAACATACCGGCTTCGGGCGGCGGGATATCCCACCCGGCCCGGCCAAAGCTCTCGACAAGGACATCACGGCGGTTTTTATAAAGCTCGCGGAAACCCTCGACACAATCTTGGGGGCCGTCCAGTGCAGCACAGGCTGCAACCTGTATCGGTGTAAAAGCACCATAATCCAGATAAGATTTCACGCGTGCCAGCGCAAATATCAGATGCTTAGCCCCGACAACAAACCCCATGCGCCAACCAGCCATGGCGTATGTTTTTGATAGGGATATCGTTTCAATCGCAACATCCTTCGCGCCTTCAACTTGAAAAATAGACGGCGGCGGATCACCAAAGTAAATTTCGGAATAAGCCAAGTCAGATAACAGGATAATGTCATGTTCTTTGGCTATAGCCACAATCTCGCGGTAAAAGTCCAGTGTTGCGACATGACCGGTTGGGTTTGATGGAAAACAAACGACGATGGCTAATGGCGGCTTTTCAGCCTCTGCCAAAGCCTGTTTGACCCCTGCTAGATATTCATCAGCGGTAATCGCGGCAATGGGCTGGATGACGCCGCCGCAAATAATGAAGCCATAAGCATGGAGCGGATAGGACGGGTCCGGAGCGAAGATAATGTCGCCAGGCGCAGTAATTGCTTGCGCCAGGTTGGCAAAGCCTTCCTTGGATCCTATTGTCGCAATGATTTCTTCTTCGGGATTTAGCTCAACATCAAAGCGGCGTTTGTAGTAACGCGCCGCGGCTTGGCGCAGGCCCATAATACCGCGCGAGACAGAATAACCCGTCGTGCGGGGTCTCTGGACTGTCTCTATAAGCTTATCAATAATGTGCTGCGGCGTGGGGCTATCGGGATTACCAAAACCAAAATCGATAATATCCATGCCGTCTTTACGCAATTTTGCCTTCAGCTTATTGACCTCTGCAAAGACATAAGGTGGCAGACGTTTAATACGGTAAAACTCTTCGCGTTCTGGCTCTATGTCTGAGACGCTATGATCAGTCATGATCGCCCCCTATTGCGGGTCGTCAGCTTTATAGGCACGCGCTTTAGCCCTTAGCGCTGCGAGTTCTCTTTCCAGTTCTGCCTCTGATTTCGCAGGACCTGACAAACCTATTTGCGCAGCGTTAAAGTCATCACGCTCTTTAATAAGCTTTTTAGCTTCAACATCCCAAAGAGCACTCGAACGCACATCTGTAGGCGCGGAAGGCGCGTTGGCAACATCAGGATAATCACCAATATTCTTGGCATCTTCTTCAAATTCAGATGACTTTAGGAAGTCAAAATTTGGCATTTTGACTGTGCTGCAGGCCGAAAGCGAGGCTGCCGCTAGAATCAGCGAAAAAGTTGCAAGTTTTGAATGTGTCATAACGGCCTCCAGTTAATCTCTCATAATTTCAATTGATATGGGCGAATTTGCGGCAAAGGTCACCTAAAAAATCATTTGGGATGCAGTTAGCGCCGCTGCTACGGAAAGACCGGCTGTGCTGTAAGGCCCAGCATTTCATCCCAGCCCTGAGTCACGTTGTAATTTTGGATCGCTTGACCCGATGACCCCTTGGTCAGATTATCTATCACGCTTATTATGATTGCGCGGCCTTTTCTTCGATCAGCAAAGATACCAATGCGGCAATGATTACTCGCCCGAATGTGACGCGTTTGCGGGACGACACCTTCTGCCTCTACATGGACGAAAGCTTCATCAGAGTAACGCGCGGTATAAACATCGCGCAAATCATCAATAGACACTCCATCCGCAAGTTTCACATAGCAGGTCGCTATCATGCCGCGGTTCATCGGGATGAGATGGGGTGTGAAGCTAACTTCAGCCTCGACCCCAGACACATGAGTGAGCATCTGATCAATCTCGGGCGCATGTCGATGCGTGCCGACAGCATAAGCATGAGCGCCATCCGCGACTTCAGAAAAACTAAGCGATGCCAATGCTTTACGGCCAGCTCCTGTGACGCCGGACTTAGCATCAATCACAATATCTGTCACATCAATCATGTCTGCATCCACGGCGGGTATCAATGCCAATAAGGTACATGTTGGATAGCAACCCGGACAAGCAACGAGCTTTGCGCCTGCAAGCTCTTCGCGGGCATATTCCGTCAGGCCGTAAACAGCCGTTTCTAAGAGGTCATGAAACCCATGTGGACGCCCATATGTGGCCTCATAGAGCGCAGGGTCTTTCAGGCGGAAATCTGCGGACAGGTCAATAATCGTGTCAACGTCATCAATAACACCAGCAATCGTTTCTTGACTGGCCCCGTGCGGCAAGCAGGCAAAAGCCACATCAACGCCGGTCCAGTCAATCTCATCAGCGGTCACGACATCAGGTAAATCCAGATGGCGGTAATTGGGATATATTTCGCCATAAGCCTGGCCCGCCTTGCTGTGACCCGTTAAACCAACGAGCTCTATTTTAGGATGGCTCATGATGAGACGCACAGCTTCTGCGCCCGTATAACCCGAAGCTCCTAATATGACGGCATTTTTCATAATCTTTCACCCAACAAAAAAGGCGCTTTCGATTCTCTCGAAAGCGCCTCGTAATACAACGAATTGTGTATCGTAAAGTTTAACGCTTAGAGAACTGGAAGCTCTTACGGGCTTTCGCTCGGCCATATTTCTTACGTTCCACGACACGTGAGTCGCGCGTGATAAAGCCAGCAGCTTTCAGCGGGCCACGTAATACGGGCTCATAATATGTCAGCGCTTTTGTAATGCCGTGACGGACTGCACCGGCTTGACCAGACAGGCCGCCGCCTTTGACCGTTGCGACAACGTCATATGAATCGACGCGATCAGCCACTTGGAAAGCTTGCGCAATAATCAAGCGCAGAACCGGACGCGCGAAGTATACTTCTTGGTCACGGCCATTAATTGTGATTTTGCCGTTGCCAGGCTTAACCCAAACACGGGCAATTGAATTTTTACGTTTGCCCGTTGCATATGAACGGCCATGTTCGTCAATTTTTGGCTCAGGAAGTACAGCAGCGGATGGTGCTGCAGCAACAGTTCCGTCAGCGGCAGGCACAGTGCCTTGCATGACGTCTTTGAGATCTTCGAGTGATTTACCATCAGCCATGATCTATTTCCCCTTCGTATTTTTAGGACTCATTGATTTGAAATCAATGACCTGTGGCTCTTGCGCCGCATGTGGATGCTCAGACCCAGCATAAACGCGAAGATTTGAGAGTTGCTGACGCGCTAATGGGCTTTCTTTTGGCAGCATACGCTGTACCGCTTTGCGCATAACGCGCTCAGGGAAACGGCCGTCCAAAATTTTATCCGCTGTGCGCTCTTTGAGGCCCCCTGGATAACCTGTGTGCCAGTAATAGACTTTATCGTTACGCTTCTTACCTGTGAAAGCGACTTTCTCAGCATTGATAACGATAACATTGTCGCCGTGATCAATATGCGGCGTGTAGGTTGGCATATGCTTGCCGCGGAGACGCATGGCAATGAAAGTAGCAAGGCGGCCAACAACGACATCCTCCGCATCAATCAAAATCCATTTCTTCTCAACCTCAGCGGTTTTGATGAATTTGGTGGTTTTCATAATTTCCTCTATGAATTCAGTCGAGGCAAGAATTTGCCGGGACATCTTTCGTGATGGCGGGTAACTACAGAGGCACAGCGCAGGCGTCAACAGCTTAATTGAAGGACCTACACTAATTTTTGTATTAAAAACAATAACTTAAAAAAGCGGTATTTATATACCACAATAATTTTGTGATTTACGGTAGCTTTATACTAAATTTCCTTCAGCAACACCTCTAACCGCTGCTCGGTAAATCCAAATTGTGCTTTCAGCGCCGAATATTCATCAAGCTTTGCGGGCGCAGCCTTCGCGCTCTTTTCCGCCACTATGAGCGTGTTTTTCATTGAATGTTCACTGCTGACGAATTCGACTATCTTTACCGTGTATCCTCGGCTCTCTAAAAGGAGCGTCCGTGCCACATCGGTAATCAGGTCCGCTTGCTTTTCTATAAATAGGCCGTGCTGAAGGAGTGGGTTATCTGTTTCGGTGGCGCGTAGCTGAGACGAGACATCGTGTTGGCAACAGGGCGCGCAAAAGATCAGTTTTGCGTTATGCTTTATCCCTTGAAACAGCGCTTCATCTGTGGCCGTGTCGCAGGCATGGAGCGCGACCAACATATCGACGTTCTCGGAAGCATAGTTTTCAACATTTTGGTATTTAAATTTCAAATGAATAAAACCTACGCTCTGGGCGACTTTATTGCACAATGCGACGACATCCTCTTTTGTATCAACACCTGTAACATCCACAGTCTCTCCCCATTTTTTGGACAGATAATCATAAAGCGCAAATGTGAGATAGCCTTTGCCCGACCCCACGTCCAAAACGGATAAGGGCCGTTTTAAATCGAGCACATCACGGGTGATGCTATGATCTACGATTTCTATGAATTTCGCAATTTGCCGAAATTTTCCATACATTTTGGGAATGACTTTTCCGGCCTTATCCGAAACACCAAGCTCACGCAGATAAGCCGCGTCCGGCGCTATAAGGTAATCTTTCTGCCGATTGTGTCCGCCCGAAGAGGTAGCGCTCTGAGCCCTTTGGGTCGCCTTGGCGCGTGTTATTCGGGCCTTACCTTTCTTGTTCACCAAAAACGAAATGTCAGCTTTATCCGTGAACAAAGTAGCCGCTAAATAAGTGGTGCCTAAATTATCTCTCAAGAACTCTAGCAATCCCTCTAAGTCAGAGGTTTTAGAAACAGACTTTTGAGCATATCTGAAATCACTCGAAAACTTTGTCGCCCCCTTGCTCTCGAAGCGCGTCACAATAACTTTTTTCGCGTCCGTCTCTTTAGGCTTTCCCAATACCATGCGAATGAAATCGCCGCTCTCAACAGCCTCGCGCAGGTCATTCAAGAAAATTGAGAGATTATCATCTGAGAGTTTGGACACTGAGGAACCTTAGCTGTTTCATGCGTGTATGGGTTTGCAATCGCCCTCCTCTACCTTTCAAGACGTGAAGTTCCAACTTATATATTCTCTTGAGGCACATATAAATTTTACTATGTATCTGAAATTTAAATCGCGTATGTAGGGATATGAGAATACTTAAATATACGACCCTAGCCGCAGTTTTATTAATGGGCGCCTGTCAGAGCGGTGAGAAGACGCCCAAGACTGAGACCTCTGGGCCAACAGCCGAGTTCTCGCTGCGCGCCACGAGCGATATTCAAACTCCTGCTCCTATTAAAGCGGCGACCTTTGTCCCTAATAGCGTCGCGTCTTGGCTCGGTCATATCATTTTGTTGGACAATACGGGTACGTTGCACCGCGCGACGACAGGCAGCGCCGAAACAGATGTGGTAGCTCTTGGTAAATATACGGATGTAATAGGTCTAGCCCGCGAGAAAAAGTCCGGTGTCTTTCTGGCCCTCACCCCGCAAGGCCAGATCAAAGCCTTTGTGCAAAGTGATGATGAAGGCAACTACTCTCCCCTCGCTGTCTCGCAAGGCGATGTCAATATTGAGCGGTTTTGCCATTCCGCGCAACCCAGCGAAGGTAGCATCTGGGGCGAGACCAAAACTGGTAAAGCCGTTAATCTGACAACAGAAATATTTGAAGACGCATCTCTGACTCTTACACAGGCAGAAACGGAGATAGATAAGTCTAATCCGTGTGAGGCAAAAGAAGTCTTGAAATTGAGCCCAAATTACACCCTTAAGCCCGATAGCGACTCGTCACGTCTGACCCTCAGCGCAGAGGGCGAAGACATCTCCGTAGAGATCACAAATGGATTAAGTATTGGCGGTATTAATCAAGCAGGCTTTGTGACTGTAACCTCAACGAATATGGGGAGTGTCTTTAATGAAGGTGTCTTATTGGTCGCTGACGAGGATGAAGGCCGCCTGGTATTGATTTCTAGAGGTTACGCTCTCAAGGAACTCGGCGCGCGCTAGGCTTTATGCGCCACGCGTAGAGCCGCGACCATCGACATCCAGAGGAAAACCGCAGAAAACTGATGCAGCAGCGCAAGCCAGAGCGCATCGCCTGTCAGCAACACATAAATGCCCAATAGGACTTGCCACGCCAAAAGCACTTTAAACGCAATCATGTATTTTTTAAGCCGCCTATGCTTCCGCGCCGCGATAAACACCCAAATTGTTACCCCCAGAATGATATAGGCCAGTAGGCGGTGATTAAATTGCACGGCCCCAATATTCTCAAACATGTTTCGCCAAAACGGAGTCATATCGGCATAACCGGCGGGCACGAAGTCACCATCCATAAGTGGCCATGTATTATAGGTGCGCCCAGCTTTTAATCCCGCCACGAAAGCTCCGGCAACAATTTGTAAAAAGACCAGACCTGCCAGAAGTTTCATGCGTTTCTTCGGTAATGTATGACTTGCCTGCGCCGGCCAGCTTTCGGCTTGGTTACGCCAAAGCCACAACAATCCGCCCAGTATAATGAAAGCGACGCCAAGATGCGTTGCTAACCGATATTGGCTCACATCGACACGATCATTGACGAGGCCGCTAGCCACCATCCACCAGCCAATCGCGCCTTGAACACCTATGAGGCAAAGGATGCTAAAGAACTTAAGCGCTTGGCCCTGTGGTAATTTCTTGCGGAATAGAAAATAGAAAAACGGAAGTGCATAAGCCAGTCCGATGAGACGGCCAAGTTGCCTATGGCTCCATTCCCAAAAGTAGATGACCTTAAAGCCCGCGAGATCCATATCCGGATTCTCGACCAAAAATTCAGGAATTTGCTTATATTTCTCAAATTCGCTTTGCCAAGCCTCAAGGCTTAACGGCGGCAGAGCGCCCGAAATAGGCGCCCATTCGGTTATAGATAGGCCTGAATTTGTCAGCCGCGTTTTCCCGCCCAGCACAATCATAAGCGCCACAAGGACAACCATGAACAGCAGCCAGTTGCGAATGCTACGTTCTGTCTTATTTAGCGCGGGATACGTCATAGGCGCTATATAGTTATTTTATGAAGCTTTGCGCTGTGACATTTTTTCAGAGAAACTCGATGATGGTCGGAGTAACAGGATTCGAACCTGTGACCCCTAAGCCCCCAGCTTAGTGCGCTACCGGACTGCGCTATACTCCGACACGATCATCGAAGCGGCTCTATAGTCGGCTGTGTATGAGAGAGCAATAGCTCTGTGCGTCTTCACGCAGGATTTTTAAACTCGCCCCAACGGCGGCGCAAAGAAATCAAGCGCTCCAAAGCATCCTCAAGTTCTGATCGTTCTTCAGACGTCATGCCAAACTCAACGACCTCATCCTCTTCTTCCTCAACATATTCTACAACATGCGCAGCTGAGGCAGGCTCAGGCTCAGGCTCGGGCGCAGGGCGCGGCGTGAACGGCACGACACGATCTTGGGTGACAGGTCGAACGATTTCAGCTTTCTGAATACGCTCAGGAATCAGAACAGTTTCGGAGACTTCCTTTTCTTTCGACGCTTTGGCAACAGATTGACCCAGCTCAATAATGCGGGCCGCGCCTTTGACGCGAATAAGCTTTTGAACATCTTTAATAGGATGCTTCTCATCATGGAGCAAAATTTTGATGCCGCGCAGAAATTCAATATCCTCGGGACGGTAAAATCGGCGGCCGCCTCCACGCTTGATGGGCTTGATTTGCGGAAATTTCGATTCCCAGAATCGCAGGACATGCGGCTGTAAGTCCAGCTCTTCGCCCGCTTCACTGATGGTTCTAAATGCGCGTGTTGTTTTGGCCTGCATTCCGATTCCTTCGCTTACGAATCAGAGTGTAGCACTATTTACGCGTTAATGCCGAATCGACACGTTCACGCAGAATTTGAGACGGCTTAAACACCAGCACGCGGCGCGGGGTAATCGGGACAGCTTTCCCTGTTTTAGGATTGCGGCCCATACGTTCTTTTTTATCACGCAGAGAGAATGTTCCAAAGCCGGCCAGCTTAACCTGTTCACCGCGCAACAGCGCTTCACTCACATGATCAATAACCGATTCGACAAGTTCAGAGCTCTCAGACCGGGACAAGCCTATTTCGCGGTAAACCGCTTCGGCCAGGTCAGCGCGTGTGACAGTTCCGGTGCTCATAAGTCTGGTTCCCTCATCCTCGCGCCCGTTAAAGCAAATTTGAACGCAGCAAGGCAAGTCAAATCGTAAAAAAGTGTTAAAAAACAGCAGTCTTGGTTATACGTATGTCAATTTGTAGGTTTGTAAGTATTTTAAGACAAAGTTTTCACCTATCAGCGTCTAAATGACTAAAAGTTGCAGTTTCAGCATGAAACAGGGTCATTTCGCGGTATTTTCCTATAATCATGGCTTTACGAAAGAGTCGTGACCCGTTAATAAACACTATTCCGTAGGGCCTTGCGAATTTTCCAAGGCCTTTAATTTTGAATTAGAAATGAGTTGAAAACCACATGGTTGAAATCTACGTCCGCCAAAATAATGTCGATCAGGCCCTCCGCGCTCTGAAGAAAAAACTTCAAAACGAAGGTATCCTGCGCGAAATGAAAGCGCGTAAGCATTTTGAGAAGCCATCCGAGAAACGTGTCCGCGAAAAAGCAGAAGCTGTTCGCCGCGTTCGCAAGCTCGCTCGTAAGCGCGCCCAAATCGAAGGCCTCATCCCTTCCAAGAAAAAGCCGCGCCGTCGTTAAGACCCGCCGCTTAGATTATAAATAGAAAAAGCCGCTCCTCACGGGGCGGCTTTTTTGTTGAGTTCAGTCAAATTGAAGTCTGGAATTGTCGCTGCGCGTATCTAAGACACGGATAACTTCGATATGCGTTTGTGAGACACGATAAATCATCGCAAAGGGTGTTTTTACTATTATCAGACGTCTGGCGTCTTTATTGTCTTCAAGACGTGCCCCTATGTAAGGATTCTCTTTCAGCATATTCTTAGTAGCCGTGAAACTACTCCGGAAATTTTTACGCCCTTGCGGAAACACGCGGCCATAATATCGACTTGCCCAATCAAGATCCTTCAGCGAAGATCTGAGAAACTCAAGTTCCATTATTTAGGTTCGCGAAAGATATCGGGTTCAGGCACAGGCAATTCATCATCCGAATCCCAACTATCCATCCATTTGTCAACAGCCTCTTCCGACACAAAGATACCTTTATCTGCTTCTTTTATAGCAGCCTCTATCGCGAGACGCTTTTCCTCACGCGCCGCCAGATAAGCTGATATTGCTTGCTTGGCTAAATAACCCGGTGTTCGGTCGCTTGCCTTAGCTGCAGCTTCGAGGTCAGATTTTGTTTCAGGGTCAATGCGAAACGTGAAGGGTACTGATGACATAAGTGGCTCCATTTGTTTACAATGTAAACAAATGAAGTCAGTTGTCAAATAAAGAAACCTAAGCCGCCTTGCGCCCTTTAAATCCTCGATTGATGAGAACTTCCGCGATTTGCACCGTATTAAGCGCCGCGCCTTTGCGAAGGTTGTCAGAGACGCACCACAAATTGAGCGTATTGTCCTGCGTGCTGTCCTCGCGGATGCGGGAGATATAGGTTGCATATTCTCCGACACATTCAATCGGCGTGATATAACCGCCCTCTTCCTCAGGCTTATCGAAAACCATGATGCCCGGCGACTCGCGCAGGATTGAACGCGCTTCGTCAGCTGAGAGCTCTTCGTGAAATTCTATATTTAGGCTTTCAGCGTGACCGACAAATGTTGGGACGCGCACACAAGTAGCGGAAACTTTGACAGACTTGTCGAGGATCTTCATCGTCTCAGCTTTCATCTTCCACTCTTCTTTGGTGTCGCCGCCATCCATGAAAACATCGATTTGAGGGATGACATTAAAGGCGATCTGCTTGGGAAAATTATGAGGTTTGAACGTATCTTGCGGGTGGAACACAGATTTTGTCTGTTCCCACAATTCATCCATACATTTTTTTCCGCCGCCGGAGACAGATTGATAGGTCGAAACAACAACACGCTTAATCTTAGCGCGGTCATGAAGCGGCTTAAGCGCCACAACCATCTGAATCGTTGAGCAATTCGGATTGGCGATGATACCTTTTTTCATCTCGTCAACGGCATCAGCGTTCACTTCGGGCACGACGAGAGGCACATCCGGGTCCATACGCCATGCGCTAGAATTATCAATCACGATAGCGCCTTTGGCGGCAATCTTAGGCGACCAGATTTTTGAGACATCACCGCCCGCAGACATGAGCGCAATATCGCACTTCGTAAAGTCAAAGGTCTCAAGATCAACGCATTTAATCTCTTTATCGCCAAAGCTAACAACACGGCCAACAGACTTGCGGCTAGCGACGGCAAAGACTTCATCAACTTCGATATCAGACTCGGCCAGAATTTCGAGCATTTCCGTCCCGACATTTCCTGTCGCGCCGACGATTGCAAAACGATACCCCATAATGGCCTCCTAAAGGATAAATATTGCGCTTAAATGAGCGCGGCACGTCTAGGGGAAACCGTTCAAAGCCGCAAGTCCTATTCGCTGCGGCGCCGTCACAGTTTTATCAGCGGCGGATGTCGCCTAGTTTTTACGCATCCGAACATAGAGAATAACAGCAATCAAGCCAACAAATACGAGGCCGCCAATTTCGAGTTTTGTGAACGGCCCTATCCAAGGTTCCGCCAAATCACCCATACCGCTGACGTCAACATTACCGCCATAGAGCATGAGCGCGCCGATAAGAACGGCCAGTAACGCCAATATACTCATCATCGCAAACATCGCCCCATACAGCTTGTTATCGGCCGCGCGCTGCGCAGCTTTACGCTCTTGCTGTTTTTGATAACGGCTGGCGCGGCGAAGCCTTGGCGATTCAAGAGTAGTTTTACTGGGAGTTTCATCAGTCATACTGCGACCTATCATAGCCAAAAAGAATTTTCATGTTAAAACATCTCTATGTGGTTGATACGACTCGTCTTTGCTTTTGGCTTTCTCTGCGCTTTTGACTTTCTCTGCGCGGTCTCTGTGCAAGCGCAAGTCAACATGCCTGACCCTCAATCCGAGACCCCGCTCTCCGAAAGTGAATTAACAGCCGTCTTCAAAGGCCTGACCCATCGCGGCACCTATAATTTCAAACGGCAAAGCTTCAAAACGTTTGGCTTTGAGGAGACTACGGCCAAAGATGGCGGCGTCAAGCATGTGCAAGATGGCCACACAGATACAGGAACATATAACATAAAAGACAATTTGATTTGTTTTACTTATGATCCCAATGAGCGCGGAGAATTTGCGCAGTTCAATCCGATTTGCTTTAACATCTATCAACGCGGAAATTGCTATTATCATTATCAACGTTCGGTCAGCAACAGAGCTGTGCGCGGGTTTACAGCCAGAAGCGTTATCAAAGGAGACAACCCTGATTGTGCCCCTCAAATTTCTTAAAATTGCTATAGTCTCATTATTACTGTCTTGCCCAATCGCGGCGCATGCACAAAGTCAAAAGACGGATATTCGTCCCAATGCTAACCGCCTGATGGGTGATAAGCTTCGCACAAGCTTCAAGGGCAAGACCCATAGCGGGGCCTATAACTTCACTGAAGAAGGTCAGCCGACACGGTTCTATGAAGAGATTCACGGCAGCGACGGGCGGATTAGCTATACAGAAAATGGTCGCAAAGATCCCGGCACTTGGCTGATAATGAAAAATATGATGTGCTATCTTTATGATGCTGGCGATATGCCGGGCGGCTGTTTTCGCGTTTACCGCGTCGCGAATTGCTACTATTTCTATTCTGATAGAGATGCCGAACGTGAAGACGAACTAGACCGAGACTATTGGATAGCCCGCAGCGTGGTTAAGGGTGAGCAACCGCAGTGTGAGGTATCTATATCATGAAAGAGCTATTACTGGCTGCGATAATGTCTTTAACGGCCCTGCCCGCTGCGGCGCAGGAGATCACAAACCTTGACCGCTTGACGGGCAAATATCTTTATGATGCCTTTATCGGCAAGACGATGGACGGCATATATAAACTTCCGCGCGAGCGGTCTGGCACAAATAAGTTTACTGAGAGCTTTTACGCCGACGGAACCACCTTCTACCGCGAGGGTGATGTTACAGATGAAGGTTTCTGGCGGATAGAAAGCGATATTATCTGCTTTAGCTATTCAGGTGAATTATCAGGCGGGGAAAGCTGCTTTGTCGTTTATGCCTCAGGCTCTTGTATTTATTCTTACAACCCTCGAAATGTGCGCAATGGCAAACCGATTAACACCAATGCCTGGTCAGCTAAGACACTGATCCGCGGCGATGTTTCTACCTGCGATAATTTAATCTCTTAAAAAAAGGCCTGATGCCCTGTTTGGGCGCGGCCTAAGATCAACGCATGAATATCATGCGTGCCTTCATAAGTATTGACCGTTTCCAGGTTCATGGCATGTCGCAGAATATGATATTCTTCACTAATCCCGTTACCGCCGTGTATGTCGCGGGCCACACGGGCAATATCGAGCGCCTTGCCGCAATTATTACGCTTCATCAGTGATATCGCCTCAGGGCTCCAAGCCCCGTCATCCAAAGCCCGACCCAAAGCTAAAGACCCTTGCAGGCCTAATGCGATTTCCGTTTGCATGTCGGCGAGTTTCTTTTGCACCAACTGTGTCGCCGCAATAGGCTTGCCAAAGACAATCCGTTCCATCGCGTAATCACGGGCCGCATGCCAGCAAAATTCGGCTGCGCCCATCGCGCCCCACGAAATACCATAACGGGCTTTGTTCAGGCAGCTAAAGGGTCCGCGCAAACCTTTTACATTTGGCATCAAGTTCTCTTCTAGCACGAAGCAATCATCAAAAGCCAGTTCACCCGTAATAGATGCGCGAAGAGACAGCTTGCCTTTAATCTCAGGTGCTGTGAAGCCTTTCATCCCGCGCTCAAGAATAAAGCCCCGAATAGCTCCATCGAGCTTGGCCCACACCACAGCCACATCGGCCACAGGGGAATTGGTAATCCACATCTTGGACCCATTGAGGATGTACCCGCCCGGCGCGGCAACAGCCGTTGTGCGCATTGCGCCTGGGTCAGATCCGCCATCTGTTTCCGTTAAGCCAAAGCAGCCAATCCACTCACCTGTTGCGAGTTTTGGCAGATATTTATGCTTCTGCTCTTCAGTGCCAAAGGCCTCAATTGGATACATCACAAGCGAGCTTTGCACGGACATCATAGAGCGGTAGCCACTATCCACACGCTCAACTTCGCGTGCGACGAGGCCGTAAACGACGTGGCTAGCGCCAATGCCGCCATAGGCTTCATCGACCATAGCCCCTAAAAGACCAAGTTCGCCCATCTCAGTAAAAATCTCTCGGTCAAAGCGTTCTTCACGATTAGCGGAAATAACGCGCGGCATGAGTTTGTCATTGCAATAACTGCGGGCTGTATCGCGGATCATACGCTCGTCTTCTGACAAAGCGCTTTCCAGAAATAGCGGGTCTTCCCATTGATGGGTCATTGTGGGTTCAGATGCCATGTGAGGCTCCATTTATTTTGTGTGTGTTTAAGCTCAGAGCTGGGCTTTGACCAGTGTCTCTTGTGTCGCGGTTTTCTGGGGTTTAGCTTGCCAATATCTAACTTCGCCGCCCATTTCAGCACCGAGATTATGGAGAGCTTCAGGCAAGACCAATACGCCGTTTTCGCTGATACTTGCAGGTGTCAGCACGGCCCGGAAACCTTCGACCTTACCTGATGCAATGAGTGTAGGTGCGCCCTGAGCGCCGCTTGGTGACGCGGAAATCATAGCTGTTTTTGCGTGCATTATCGTACGGATAGTGTCTCGATGCGCGGACATGATAGGCCCCGCATCAAACAAATCTATGGTGCCAGAAAAAATAAACCCTTCGCGCTGTAACAGCCGCATGGCCCCTAGGCCTGAAGGATGTGGCTGACCTAGCGAGGCTTTCACATCAAGCGGCATATCGCAGGTCTCAACAGGCCCAATGGGAACAATGTCGCCAAGCGCGTCAGGATTGCGGTCATAATATTCAGCGTCAGCTTCGAGAAAGCTTTTTTCCAGCTTATATTCAAAAAGGTGATCATAAAGCGGGCTACCTTGCGCGCCGCAAATTCCGCGTAGCTCCGCAATAACGCTATCCCCAAAACGCCAAGGTTCAGAGGCCATCAACAGGTAACGCACCTTTGCTAAATAACGCCCTAACCCATCAGCGCGGTAATCAGGGTGTAAAAAGAGCGAACCCACCTCTGTTGCCCCTGTAAAACGTGAGGAAGCCTGCAAGCATTGGTCAGGGCCATCGCCCATGATATCAAAATTTATAAAAGGACTATCTTTGCCAATTTGCGTCTTCACAGCGGCGCAGCCAATTAAGCGCCCCGCGCGCAGATCAAACAATCCTATCAAATATTTATGCGGTTCTTCCAAAGGCATCTTGTCTGAGAAACTCTTCTCTGATGTTTCGATGTAATCTTGTAAAAACGCCAAGCGCGGTTGAAGACTGGAGAGACCGCCACTGGATTGGCGCACAAGGTTAAGCAGCTCAGCCGCATCAGCGCTGACAATCGGGCGAAAGAGATATGTGTCTTTTATCATACTTAATCGATCCTCCCTGTAGCATTGCCATTTAGAACTCAATGCGCTGAGTCGCTTTACAAAGAGTGAAGCAAATTAAGATCACCTTTTGCAGTGACATTTTGCGCAAAATGATGCATATTTTTATTCAAATTGAGGAATTTAACGACAATGCGCATAACTTTCAAAGATCGTCAGCTTTTGGCCGTATTGAGAGGCAATGCACGAGCCAGCACGACTGAATTGGCAAAAATACTAGGCGTGTCTCGTTCAACCGTCCAAAAACGACTGGAAAGGCTCGAAATGCAAGGCGTCATTGATGGATACACTGTCCAGCTCTCATCCGAATATCTAGACCAAGAAATCAAAGCCCATGTCATGATAACCGTCAGTCCGCGCATGACCTCTGATATCATTACTCATATGGAACAACTTGATGGCGTCCGCGCCATATATTCTGTTTCAGGGCCACATGACCTCATAGTAGAAGTCGCCTCTATGAGCGTCAAAGACCTCGACAATATGATCGATAAGATTATCGCGATAGAGGGCGTTGAGCGCACAGTAAGTTCAGTGATTTTATCGACGCGGTTAAAGCGTTAAAAGCTATGACGTGGCAAGTCGTTATTATACTCAAAATCGCGGACGTCTTGGCGTAGGTCATCCAATGCCCCTTCGAGGCGATATTGCTCTTTGACCAATCGCTTGCGCTCTTGCGAACTTAGAGGAATGACATTGCCCTCATCATCTTTATCTGCGTTATCTCCGGCTAAACGTGCGCGGACATCCACCAGATCCTCAAGCGTGTCTTCATAATCATCTATCAGGCGCTTATGTTCACGGTTTATTTCATAGACTACCCGCCCCTCATCATATCCAGCTGAAAAGCCTGTCGAAAGATTGCCAGAACAAACTTGATTATAATTATTTCCGTTTTCACCCAGTTCAAAGCCCTGCTCATAAGTGCAGTATTTTACAAGGCCGCTCTCATAAGCTGTCAGATAGACATCTCGTCTCGGCTCCACCCCATATTTCGCACAGGTTTTTGAGTAATCCGCAAGCTTCCCGCGCGACTTACCTTTGACGCCATCTTTATAGCCAATATCGCTCCAACTGCCTGAGATGCATTCGCCCTCAGAAATCGAAGCGCACCCACTCAGCCCTAAAGCGGTAGCGGATAGTATTGCGGCGGTTAAAATTGATACTCTCATGATACGACCCTTTATTTTATTATTGCCCAAACTTAGAATCCCTTATCTGAATTTTCCATGAGATAGCCGTTCATTTTCGCGTCAGCTTGGTTTACACGTGATTATGAGACTCGATCCCGATAGCCTAGGCCATAACAAAACACCTCCCTTGGGATTGGCGCTTGGCGGCGGCGTGGCTCGTGGATGGGCCCATATCGGCGCGCTTCGCGCCCTTATTGAGGCGGGTATAAAACCGGATATCATTGCGGGAACCTCTATCGGCGCGGTTGTTGGCGGAGCTTACCTTGCCGGGAAGCTGGACGTGTTGGAAAACTGGGCGAGAGCGCTGAATAAGCGCCGCATGATGAGTTACATGGATGTGCGCTGGGGTGGCTCAGGATTCTTGCGCGGTGAGCGCCTCGCACGTGTCTTAAACCATTATCTCGGCGACACACGGATTGAAGACCTAGACCAAAAATTCGCGGCCGTGGCGTGTGACTTGCGCACAGGTTACGAGGTCTGGCTGCAACGCGGGCCTATGGTTCCAGCTGTTCGCGCCTCATATGCCCTGCCCGGCGCGTTTGAGCCGATTAAAATTGATGGCCGCTATATGATAGACGGCGCATTGGTAAACCCTGTGCCTGTATCTGCTTGCCGAGCTTTGGGGGCACATATGGTCATCGCTGTGAGCCTGAACGGTGATGCCTTTGGTCCTATTGGGTCCTCGCATGAAATGGATTTCGGAGACGACGATGAGGATGATACGGCGGACCCCTTTGAATTGGCGTCCCAATCCTTAAATAAGCTTCGCCCTGACCGCCTTTTAATTAAATCCATGATTGGCGACGCCAAGCCTGGCAAAGGTCCTAAAATAGGCTCGGTTATGATGGGAACTTTGAACATTGTGATGGACCGCATTTCGCGATCTCGCCTAGCGGGCGATCCGCCTGACGTCTTTGTGGCCCCGCGCATCGGACATATCGGCATGCTGGAATTTACCAAAGCCGAAGAGCTCATTGAGCGTGGCTACCGCGCCATGCAGCACGAAATACCCTTGATTAAATCCGTAATGGATGTGCTGGGCCAAATGCCATCTGCCGTGCAAGAGCCTGACGAAAACACATAGGGCGATAAGGATTGGCCTTTGACAATGTCTCATAACGCGTTACCCATATGCAAAAAATTGTATATGGGGAGAATATTATGCGTGTTTTATCGTCCGCAGTTTTAGCCGCCTGCTTGGCACTATCGGCCTGTCAGCCTTCTACCGACACGGAAGCATCATCCAGATCAGACAACACAGGCGTCACCTCCGCTAATATTCTCGCGCAGCCTACAGATAGCTGGCTCACTTATGGCGGCGGCTATGATGAAAAGCGCTTCTCCCCGCTAAAGGCAATCACGACTGAAAACGTCGCTGAAATGGGCCTGCTTTGGTCTTATGATCTGGGCACCAGCCGCGGCATAGAAGCTACCCCCATTATCCATAACGGAATAATGTACGTCACCTCGACATGGAACATTGTCCACGCCATGGATGCCCGCACAGGACAGCAGCTTTGGGAATTTGATCCTGAAGTCGATAAGAAACAAGCCGCCAATGCTTGCTGTGATGTTGTTAATCGCGGCGTCGCCATTTGGGGTGATAAAGTTTACACGGCCACCATTGATGGCCGCCTTATCGCGCTCGATACGAAAACGGGTGAAGTCATCTGGGATAAGCTCACCATCGACAAGTCCAAACCCTATACGATCACAGGCGCGCCGCGTGTTGTGAAAGGCAAGGTCATTATAGGTAATGGCGGCGCCGAGCTGGGTGTGCGCGGTTATTTTAGCGCCTATGATGCCGAGACGGGCGAGATGGATTGGCGGTTTTATACAGTCCCCGGAAACCCTGCTGACGGTTTTGAAAATGACACCATGAAGATGGCCGCCGAAACTTGGACAGGTGAATGGTGGGAAGCTGGCGGCGGCGGTACGGCTTGGGACTCGATTGCTTATGACCCAGATTTGGATTTGCTCTATGTCGGCGTTGGTAATGGCTCCCCTTGGAACCAATCCATTCGCAGTCCCGAAGGCGGCGACAATCTTTTTCTCTCGTCAATTGTGGCCGTGCGTCCTGACACAGGTGAGTATGTCTGGCATTATCAAACGACGCCCGGTGAAACATGGGATTATACCGCCACACAAAGCCTGATCTTAGCGGATATGGAAATTGATGGCACACTACGCCAAGTCATAATGCAAGCGCCCAAAAATGGCTTCTTCTATGTTATTGACCGCGCCACAGGCGAATTCATCTCGGCCAAAAACTTCGTGCCCGTCAATTGGGCAACGCATATCGACCAAGACACAGGCCGCCCTGTGGAAGTTGAAGGCGCGCGCTTTTACGGCAAAGACCCTTTCTTTCAGTTGCCCGGTCCACTAGGCGCGCATAACTGGCAGCCCATGTCATATTCAGATGATACGGGTCTCGTCTATATTCCGGCCCAAGAAGCCCCATGGGTTTATGGCGATATTGCCGACGGGTATAAATACCAAGAAGGCGCTTGGAACACAGGCACCGATTTTAAATACGGCATGTTACCGACCGATAAAGCGACATTCAAAGCGCTAAAATCAATGCTCAAAGGCCGCCTCTTGGCGTGGGACCCTGCTGCGCAAAAAGAAGTCTGGAGCTTTGAACATAATGGCCCGTGGAATGGCGGTGTGCTATCAACAGGTGGTAATCTTGTTTTCCAAGGAACCAATGACGCCCACTTTGCCGCTTATGATGCCAAGACGGGTGAGCAAACATGGAAGTATTTCACCCAAACTGGCATCGGGGCTGCCCCTGTCACATTTGAACTGGATGGTGAGCAATATGTCACCGTCGCTTCAGGTTGGGGCGGGTCTTACAATCTCGGCTTTGGCGGTGTCATGCCCTCAGGCAGTGTCGCCAATGTCGGCCGCGTCTTGACCTTTAAACTCGGTGCTGATGGAAAATTACCTGAACTCGAAGCCGTAGCGGAAGATGATTATGAGCTCCCTGTTTTGGAAGCCAGCATGACTGAGGACGTTATCGCAACGGGCCTGGGTCACTACGCCCAAAAATGCAGTATCTGTCATGGCGACCAAGCCTATTCCTCAGGCCTCATCCCACAATTGCGCTATTCAGCTGTTACGAAAGACGCTGAGCTTTGGAACGAAGTTCTGCTCGAAGGCACACTCGCTGAAAACGGCATGCCGGACTTTGGCGGCCTTCTAAGTGATGCTGATGTTGAAGCTATCCGCGCCTATGTCATTTCAGAAGCCAATAGCGACAGAGGCAAGGCCTTTTACGATAGTGTGTCCTTGCCGGAATAGTTCTGTCAATCGCGTTAGCAATCAGATGTAAACCGGATATAGGCGAGCGTCCGTTATGAAGCGATTTTAGATGCTCAGATTTTAGGATGAGAATGATGAAAAGCCGACGATTATAACGCTAAGCACTATAAGTTATTTTGATATGACGCACCTTAGATCTTGAGACTTTGAATGGCTAATATTGAGTACTATATTCTCTAAGATTGACCGGCTTATCTCGCTTGGGCTTTTGAGAAACTCCACATTAGGCAAACAAGATTCAATCATAGGCTTTTCAACCCATAAATAGGGTGATTTTGTCTCAGTGAATTCGGTATACTCAAAATGCTCTAGCCACCCCCTCACTGTCGAACTTTCATCGCGGTATAGCATCCAACCTAAAGGTACGGAAAATCGTTCAGCAAATCTTTCTTCTTCCTTCTGATTTTGAAGAAGTCGTTCCATTGCTTCACGCAAACCAAATTCGTCCTTAGAAGGTCGATTCAATGGATCCCCTCGCCATATGCTGGTTGAGGTATGGTCATCAATTATCGTGACTTCCAAGTTTTCATAAATTTCTTCCATGAAACGCTCTCGATCAATGTTCCTATATGGACGAAGGTAGGTAAAGGGGTCAGGCGTTCCGTGAAGCATTATTACGGCATTCTCTGAATAATATAACTTCGCAGCCGCAGGAATAAAATAATTGGCGCATGAGGACCCGCAGTAATTTTCAACATGCAAGGTTCGCTCTATTTCACCAATTTTGTACCCTATTGCACGTCCGTAAACTACGTCACCGCCGGGACTATCAACATAGATGTTCGTGACGTTTTCTGTCAGCATAGTCGACGCGCAATCCCTCATGGACTGATCTACTTTTCCCGATAATTCCACAGTCGTTGAATTTATCCGCGTGCAGGTTCCACCATGGTTCTTCGTAATATTCTGCCCTGCACGCTCAGTGAAAAATAATAGGGAAGTGACTAAGGCGACTATGATAATAATGGCCAATCCAATTTTTTTTAAACGCTGCATGTGTTCAGTTCTACAATCCTACAACCAATCATTTCCGACATCATACCTAAGGATAAGTTAGGCTCAATAGAAACTACTAAGTAACGAAATCTAATTTGTGAGCAGCCTATTATTGGGCAAATACAGCCCAACCCACAAACATTACCAGCGGCTCATATGGGCGTTTTAAGCCGCTCAGCCTATGACCCCTTTAGAAAGACACACTACTTAGATCCTCGTAAAACTATCTACAATTCCCCCATAAACCCGCACGTTTAGAAAACTCAGTCCCCAAATGTTTAGGTTTTCATTTAAAAAAGCCGACTCGCCTGACAGCGTAGCTTTATTTTAATTAGGGAAACGCTGACATGGCCAGTTCTCACTCAAAAACGAAACAGCGCTGCGCCCCATGTAAAGCCGCCGCCAAAAGCTTCGAGCATAACAAGGTCGCCTCGCTTTATACGCCCGTCCTTAACAGCCACATCCATAGCCAGCGGAACGGACGCCGCCGATGTATTGGCATGATACTCTACCGTTGAAATAACTTGCTCAGGGTTGAGCTTCAAACGCTTGGCAACGCCGTTTAAAATACGCTGATTAGCTTGGTGCGGGACAAACCAGTCAATATCCGAAATAGGAATGCCCGCCTTATCAGCGCATTCTTGCATCGCGCCGGCAATGTCTTTGACAGCATGTTTGAAGACTTGATTGCCAATCATGCGAACGTGACCAACAGTTTGGGTCTTGGACGGCCCGCCATCGACATAGAGCAATTCTCTATGCTCACCATTAGAGCGAATAAAGGTACTGAGAATACCCCCCTCTGCCCGTTCTTCTGCAGACATTACAATGGCCCCGGCTCCGTCCCCAAAGAGGACACAGGTTGTCCGGTCCTCCCAATCAAGAATACGCGAGAATGTTTCAGCGCCAATCAAAAGAGCGTGCTTTGCTGTGCCGGACTTCAAGAGCGCATCTACGACATTGACGCCGTAAATAAACCCTGAGCAGACGGCTTGCAGATCAAAGGCCGCGCCGTGCTTTATCCCAAGCTTGTGCTGAATAATCGTGGCCGTTGACGGAAAGGTATAATCGGGTGTTGTGGTCGCGACGACTATTAGATCGATATCCTCAGCGCTTATACCCGCATCGTCCAGAGCCGCTTTAGCGGCCGCCAGCCCAAGATCAGAGGTGCATTCACCCTCCGCAGCAATATGGCGCTGGCCAATGCCCGTGCGTTCGCGAATCCATTGGTCAGACGTCTCAACACGTTCGGATAGTTCTGCATTTGATAAAATACGCGCAGGCAGATAGCTGCCAATTCCTTTTACAACAGACCGGATCATGCGATAAAACCTATATCAACATCTTCTTCATGTAGCGCATCAAGCGTACGGTCAATTTCATCCATGAAATTACTTTCAGCAATACCAATTGCTTTACCAAGAGCGGTCGAAAACCCAACGTGATCCGTACCGCCATGGCTCTTTATAACAATACCATTTAATCCCAACAGGACAGCACCGTTCACATTACGCGGGTCAATCTGCTTTCGCAGCTGTCTAAGCGCAAACATATTTAAGAAGGTCGTAAACTTTGACCAGAGACTATTTTGCAAGGCAACACGGAAATACGTCCCAATCAGTTTGGCGGTTCCCTCAGCCGTTTTGAGAGCCAGATTACCAGCAAAACCATCCGTCACAAAGACATCCGCGCCGCCCATGGAGATATCATCACCCTCGACATAGCCAATATAATTTATGCCAAGCTCACTTTGAGAGAGGCGCTCATGCGCGGCTTTGACCGTATCATTTCCTTTGCTCTCTTCGGAGCCGACGTTTAGCAGGCCAACGCGCGGGTTTTCTACCTTATAGAGGGCGCGGTAATAGGCCTCGCCTAAGACAGCAAATTCAGTTAGCTGCGCAGCATCACAATCAACATTAGCTCCAACATCTAGCACAACGCCCATACCTTTGGCATTGGGCCATGTCGCCGCCAAAGCGGGACGCTGAACGCCAGGCTTCATCCGTAAGCGAACCTTAGAGATAGCCATGAGTCCCCCTGTATTCCCGGCAGACAGAGCAATAGTAGCTTCGCCTTGTTTAACGGCTTCTATCGCATTCCACATTGAGCTTCCCTTCCCGCGGCGAAGAGCTTGGGACGCCTTTTCATCCATTGCGATGGCAAGTTCAGTATGGCGGACTTCAGAACGCGCTTTAGCGAGGGGGGCTTTGGCGAGTAACGGCGCGAGCGCGGCTTCATCACCATGCAGGAGGAAACGCGCACGGCGGTTCTTGCCTTCATTCTTCAGGAAATATTCTATCCCTTTAATGACGATGCCTGGGGCGTCGTCACCGCCCATGGCATCAATCGAAACTATTAGACCGTCGAGCATAAAGCCCTTTCTGAATCACGCGTTAAGAGAGCTATAGGCGATAGCGCCTTTTGAGGCCAATTATATTTAAAATCGTTATCGAGGAGCTTGCGGAATATTGAATTGCGCCAAAGCAATTTGACCAAGTGATAATGGCTTTAGATTTTGTGAAAACTTTACAGCATAGGAGGCTAATTGATCAGAAAAGTCTGTATCTACGCCTTCTAATAAACCCGTATTGAAGGCTATTTTAAGTTTAGATTTTGGGTCATCAGACTGCAGGGACTCAACATAGGTTTTTACTCGCGTATAAAAGAGCTGCATCATTGGCTTTATACGCCGCTTAATACCCGTATCTGATAATCCCTCTTCGCGCATTGCGACTTCAAAGTCATCGCGCATCACATCAAATATAGCTTGAGATAGCCGCGCGCCCTGCTCACCTTGCTTGGACAAAGCATGTAATATGACTGCTATATGCAGGGTCAGGACGTCAATACGTCCATCGTAATTATCAGGTGCTTTGCCCGCGCCGTAAAACTCAGCCTGGCGGGCTTGTGTCATTAAAACGCTGTAAATACGGCGGCTATCTTCAATGGCAACGTCTTTACGGCCGAATAATTTGCTGAAAAAACCTGACACTTACAATCCGTTAAATTTACACATAGCCTATTGCCAGCCAATCGGCGTTTCGCTAGGTCATAGCGCAATTGGAAACAAACTAAAGCTCTATATGACTCGTTTCATTGCTAAAACTGTCGCACTTTGCGCCATCGCTGGACTTACGACAGCTTGTAACCCTATTTTGCGGACACATGGTTATGTGCCCACAGTTGACGCTAAGCCGCAAGAAGTAAATCCAACGACAGATACTAAAGCAACCGTGCTTGCCCGTCTGGGTAATCCTTCGGTTAAATCAACTTTTGATGAAGATATAAAAGACGACACGTGGTATTATATGAATGCTGTGCGTCAGCGCTACGCCTATCTGCGTCCAAAGATCGAAGACCGGACAATCACCGCCATAACATTCAACGAAGACGGACAAGTGACCAAAGTCGCCGAATACGGAATCGAAGATGGGCGCTATGTTAATTATGTTGACCGTAAAACGCCGACACGCGGACGCGAGTTATCCGTTCTAGAACAAATTTTTGGTACAATTGGACGCCTACCAACAGAACAATTTGGCGGTCAACAAGATGTTCCCGGGGGGGGAGGAGGACCAGGCGGTTAGTTTAACCCAGCAGGTCTTTCTTGAGAAACCCGGTAAAAGAGCTCCTTTTCTCGGGTTTTTCTTTGATTAAATAAAATGTCTAAAAATGCTTATGCCCGGTTGAGTCAAATTCCATCTCTGCGCCGTCAAACAGCACCGATACACCCTCACCGGCGTCTGCGGTCCCTACTCTGGCGAGCCGCAACCCGATAGCCATCGCCGCCTTACGTATATTTGAAGCCTCTTGCGGCGCTGCGGTGAATATAAGCTCATAATCATCGCCAGCTGTAATCAGTGATTTAAACGCGTTTTCTTCGTCGGTTTGTGCGGACAGCCAAGCTCCGCTGTGGGGCGATAGCGGAACTTTATCTGCGTCTAAGATAAAACGCACGTCACTTGCCGCCGCTATGTGGGCCGCATCGGCAACAAGACCATCCGAAATATCGGCGCAAGCCGTGGCATATTGACGTAAGGCTTTCCGAAATAAAAGCCGTGGTTCAGGGCGGTAATAAGCGTTTTCAAAATGCCACAGACCTTCGGCACTGGGCTGCGGCTTGAGGGCTTGCCCCAAAACCGTTTGCAGCCCCAGACACGCATCGCCTATGGTGCCCGTGACCCACACATCATCCCCCGCCTTTGCTCCATTACGAGTAACCATTTGACCTTCAGGAACATCCCCAATCAGCGTCGCCGTTACAACCATCGGCCCCTCTATTGAGGTCGTATCTCCGCCGAGGAGTTTGAAATCATAGGCCTCCTGCACATCGCTAAGACCTGCCGCAAAGCCTTTAAAGTAACGATTATCAATAGACTTGGGCCACGCAATTGAAAGTAAGTAACCTATGGGGTGCGCACCCTTTGCGGCCAAGTCCGACAAATTAACCCGCAAGAGCTTTTCAGCTGTGTCTCCGCCGTAATGACCATTTGGGAAATGCACACCTTCGACCATCGTGTCTTTGGTCAAGATAAGATCTTTGCCAGAGGAAGGCTTTAATATCGCCGCATCATCTTTTAAGCCTAACCCGCCCGGCCCCGCGAGCGGCGCAAGATGAGTGGCTATGAACTCAAATTCATCCATGGCTGGCGGAAGGTCCGCCGATAAGACCAAATTCTGCGGCACGGACAGCCTTAGCCATTTTATCGAGCGCGCCATTAACAAAGCCCGGCTCTTTACCTTCGAAGAAGTCAGCCGAAATAGAGACATATTGATCAATAATTACAAGGGCCGGAACATCGGGACGGCGCAAAATCTCATAGCCCGCAGAGCGCATGATCGCCCGCAGAGTCATATCTAGTCGCTTCAAAGTCCATTTAGCCGAAAGGTTATCTGAAATACTTTTATCAATATCGTCTTGGTATTTTACGACTCCTTCGACGATGTCTGAAAAAAACTCTTCATCAGCGGCGATATAGTCTTTTTCATCTTCATGGCCGAAGCGATGCTCAATGAACTCTTTCACGACTGAGGTCGAAAGCGAGCCACCAATATCCATCTGATAGAGGGCCTGAACGGCCGCGAGCCGAGCCGCGCGGCGAAGTTTTGAATGAGGACCCTTACTCATTACTTAGCGCCAAGTTCAGATCTAATTTTAATCATCTTAAGCGTTGCATTAGCGGCGAAGCCGCCTTTGTCTTTCTTATCTTTACTCGCCCGCGCCCAAGCTTGGTCTTCATTCTCAACCGTGATGATACCGTTGCCGATTGCAAGTTGTTGATTAACGGCCAGATCCATAATCGCGCGAGCGCTTTCTTGGCAAACATAATCATAATGGGTTGTTTCGCCGCGAATAACACAGCCAAGTGCGACATAGCCGTCAAAACCGGACTTGCTAGCTTCAGCCATAGAAATGACATGGGGAATTTCGAGAGCGCCCGGAACCGTTACCTTAGTGATTTCCACTTTAGCTTTCTGCAAAACCTCTAATGCGCCTTCTAGCAGCGCATCCGAAATTTTGTCGTAAAACCGCGCTTCAATAACAAGAATTTTCATGCCTATTTGCTTCCGCTGATAAGCGGCGTAATGCCGACAAGTTCAAGATCATAGGCTTCGAGCCCAATAAGTTTAGGCATTGTATTTGTGATAAGGCGCATCTTCTGAACGCCCTGATGGGCTAGAATTTGAGCGCCGACACCATATTCGCGAATATTTTGTTCTTTGCGATCTACAAAGCTTTTATGGGCGCCTAGACGCTCGAGTAATGTATCGATTGAGCCCTCACGAATGAGGACCAGGACAGAGTGGCCATCATTCGCCGCAAGCTGCTTCATGGCGTCCCAAATCAGACCTGAACGCGGGCTCTCTTCATAGAGAATATCACCTGCAAAATCGACCTTGTGAACCCGCACTAGCGTTTCAGTGTCTTCGCTCGGGGCCCCTTTGGAGAGCGCCACGTGTTCCTTGCCGTCCAAGAAGTTACGATAGACGTGAATTTTAAAATCATCACCATTTTGCGAGGTAAAGTCTGATGATGCCACATGCTTGACGAAGTGGTCTTTCTTCATACGGTAAGCGACAAGGTCTTCAATTGTCCCGATTTTGAGGCCATGAAATTGCGCAAATTTCACCAGGTCATCCAAACGGGCCATTGTGCCGTCATCATTCATAATCTCGCAAATTACAGCAGAGGGGTTCAGGCCTGCCATACGCGAGATATCGACAGAGGCTTCGGTATGTCCTGTGCGCACCAATACACCGCCATCTTTAGCGATAATGGGAAACATGTGCCCGGGAGAAACAATGTCATCAGCGCGGCTCTCAGGGTCTATGGCCGTTTGGATCGTGTGACTGCGGTCTCCTGCACTAATACCTGTTGTAACACCTTCGCGAGCTTCAATGGATTGTGTAAAAGCCGTTTCAAAGCGAGAGCGGTTATCCGCCGACATATTTGATAGGCCCAACACATCTGCTTTGACTTGCTCAATAGCGAGGCAAATCAAGCCGCGGCCAAACTTTGCCATGAAGTTAATCGCATCAGGCGTCGCAAATTGCGCAGGAATTATAAGGTCGCCTTCATTTTCGCGATCTTCAGCATCAACGAGGATGTACATACGGCCATTACGCGCATCATCAATAATCTCTTCAGGCGTTGCGAGATTATAGACTTGCTCAAAAGTCGCTTCGTTAAGTTTGCTGTCAGTCATGTTATGCTTTCGTCTGCGCCCGAGAGTTCTCTAAGTATCTGGCGACATAGCGTGCTATAAGGTCGATTTCCAGATTTACTTTGCTCCCAAGCTGCAAATTACCCAATGTGGTGACTTGCCACGTATGGGGGATGATATTGACCTCAAACTGGTTATTTTCGACCTCATTTACCGTCAAAGACACACCGTCAATCGTGATGGAGCCTTTGGGCGCTATACCAAAAGCCATATACGGCGGGGCTTCGAAGCGCAGCTTGTGCGAGCCTGCAATCTCTTCGAGACTTATAAGATTTCCAACCCCGTCAACGTGACCTGTCACAAGGTGGCCACCCATTTCATCTTTGCCCGTCAAAGCACGTTCTAGATTGACCTGCGTTCCCTCGCTCCAATCCCCCATCGTTGTTTTGGATAAGCTCTCATCAGAGACTTCAATCGCATACCAATCAGGCCCTTTCTCAATCACCGTCATACAAGCACCGGAATGGGATATCGACGCGCCGATATCGATGCCATTCGTGTCATAGGCGCAGGTGACATCCATGCGCGTATCGCCCCATTTTCCGCCGCTTCCTCGGGTGATATTTTTGATAGTCCCAATATCTGTGATGATGCCTGTAAACATTAGATGGTCCGCTCATATCTTTCGTGAACATCATCACCTAACTCATTGATATTTATACGGTTAAATCGTTTAGCTAAGTTCATATCTTCCAAGTTCAATTCCCCAACAGAGCCGCGGCTATCTCCGCCCAGAATGATAGGCGCGCGAAACCATTCTATCACATCGATAGCGTCAAGACGCAGGAAACTGGCGGCCAAAGTGCCGCCGCCTTCAACTAAGAGCGAGCTAATACTATTCTCATGCAAAATTTGCAAAGCTACCTTGAGGTCTATGCCGTTATTCATTGGGGCATTGAATAATTTAACGCCCTGCTCTTTTAAAGTGTCAGCCGCCTCACCTAATGTGGCTGCAGTGAAAACCCAAACAGGTATGTCCTTAGCCGTAAGCGCCAAGTTTGATTTTGGCGACAAGCGCAAATGCGTATCAAAGATCACGCGCACCGGATTAGCTTCCCCGTCAATGCGGGTCGTAAGCTGGGGGTTATCTAACACAGCTGTATTTGCGCCCACTGCAATGGCATCATGACGCGCGCGCAGTTTGCGGCCCTCTTCGCGGGCCTTCTCGCCTGTAATCCATTCAGACATGCCGTTAGCTAGCGCAATTTTACCATCCAGCGAGGTCGCAAGTTTTAATGTCACATGGGGACGCTGCAAAACTTACTCTTCTTTACTCTCAGATAAAGCCTCATCTTCTGAGTCTAACTTTTCTTCTTCAATGAAGGTTTCAAAATCAGCCGTCGCTCGGAAATCTTTATAGACAGACGCATATCGCACATAGGCAACCTTATCCAGGTTCGCGAGCCCTTCCATGACCAGAGCGCCAATGTGATCAGACGTAATATCGGCATTACCCGCGCTTTCAAGTTGCCGCACAACGCCGCTTATCATTTGTTCAACCCGCTCCGGCTCTACGGGGCGTTTTTGCATCGCAATCATGACAGACCGTGCCATCTTATCTCGATCGAACGGCGTGCGGCGGCCTGATTTTTTGACAACGGTTAATTCGCGAAGCTGTACACGTTCAAATGTCGTAAAGCGGCCTGCGCACTTCCCGCAAAGACGACGACGACGCACAGCCGTATTGTCTTCAGCCTGGCGGCTATCTTTGACCTGTGTGTCTTCAGAACTGCAAAATGGGCAACGCATTGCGCGCTAAGTAACACGTTTGACGCCAAGCGCAAATAGGCTAAGCCCTCGATGTAAATTGAGGGATTATCAGACATGAGTAAAGTTTCAGCAGAAGATATGAACCGCTTTTTCCGCGAAAACTTTAAGGGAGATAGAGGGGCCCTGCCCGATATCATCTTAGCTGACCCGGACTATGTTATCATGGAAGCCCCAATGGGGGAGCAGAATATCCGTCCCGGCGGGTTCATTTCAGGCCCGACGCAAATGGCGCTAGCAGACCATATCGCTTATGCCGTTATTTTCACGCGTCTCGGTATCACCCCAATGGCTTTAACATCAAATCTGAACATTGACTTCCTGCGGCCACTTCAAGGAGACGTCGTGACCGTCGAAGGCAAGATGGTGAAACTAGGCCGCGCACTCGCGGTAATCGCGGTTGAGATTAAAGGCAAAGCCAGTGAAAAACTCTCAAGCCGCGCGACCGTGACTTATGCTCTGCCTCAGCCTTCATAGATTGGGAACTTAGCTGTCAGCGTCTTAACCCGTTCACGCACAGACGCCTCAACGTCAGGATTGCCCTTTGGATTTTCCGCGAGAGCATCCAGCACTTCAGCCATAAGCTCGCCCACTAACTTAAATTCTTCAGTACCAAAACCGCGCGTAGTCCCTGCGGGAGAGCCCACGCGGATACCAGAGGTGATAGTGAATTTCTCTTTATCAAACGGAATTCCGTTTTTGTTGCAAGTTATATAGGCGCGGCCTAAGGCCTTCTCAGCTGCATTCCCTTTGACGCCTTTAGGCGAAAGGTCGATAAGCGCAAGGTGGGTATCTGTCCCGCCCGTCACAACGGCATAGCCTGCGTCCACGAGAGCTTTAGCCATAGCTTTGCAGTTATCAATAACGGCTTGGCTATAAGCTTTAAATTCAGGTTTAAGCGCATCTCCAAAGGCAGCCGCTTTACCTGCAATCACATGCATAAGCGGGCCGCCTTGGAGACCGGGGAAAATGGCAGAGTTAAATTTCTTGGCGAGCTTTTCGTCATTGGTCAAAATCATGCCGCCGCGAGGTCCGCGTAATGTCTTATGCGTCGTCGTCGTCGCGACATGCGCATGGGGAAATGGCGAGGGATGGGTTTTACCCGCAACAAGGCCTGCAAAATGCGCCATATCCACATGCAAATAAGCGCCGACTTTATCTGCAATCGCGCGGAACCGAGCAAAGTCGATTTGGCGCGAATAGGCAGAGCCGCCGCAAATAATCATCTTAGGTTGGTGCTCGACAGCGAGTTCTTCCACACGGTCATAGTCGATAAGGTTTGTATCTTCGGTCACGCCATAAGCGATGGCGTTAAACCACTTACCAGACATATTGGGCGGCGCGCCATGTGTAAGGTGGCCGCCTGAGGCGAGGTCCATCCCAAGGATCGTATCACCTGGCTGTAATAGCGCGAGGAAAACACCTTGGTTAGCCTGCGACCCGGAATTGGGCTGCACATTAGCAAAGCCGCATCCGAACAGCTCACAGGCACGGTCAATCGCGAGTTGCTCGGCCACGTCCACATGCTGACAGCCGCCATAATAGCGTTTACCGGGATAACCTTCGGCATATTTATTGGTCAGGACAGACCCTTGGGCCTCTAGCACAGCTTTGGAGACAATGTTCTCAGAGGCAATCAGTTCAATCTCATGCTGCTGACGGTCATATTCATCCTGCATCGACGCAAAAAGGTCAGGGTCTCGGTCTTTTAAGGACTGTGTGAAGTAATTGCCAAGATGGGCCGTGCTTTGATCGCTCATGATGCGACTCCCTAAGATAATGTTGCCGTGGGCATAAGCACAAATGGGCGCTGTCGCAATGCGCTGAGCATAAATTTTCTCAGCTTACTGTGCATGTCTCAACACATAGACAACGCCTCGGCGTGCCGTTTCTTTCAAATAAGGGAACAAATAGCGATATACGACGTTCTATTTGCAAGTTTTAGCAAATTATAAGTGAATTGGGGACTCTATGGCCGCTCAGGATGCATCACAAGCAGCAGATGTTACAGGACAAGTTGACCTTAACCCCGCAATGGCTTTTGAGCGCGTAGATGCATGGCTCGACGGCGCGGTAAGATTGCTACCAAATATAATCGTTTCAATTATCGTTTTCGCGATTTTTTGGTTCATCGCATCGCTGATTAAGAAAGCTGTTCTTAAAACCACATCGTCACGCGGACGTTCCAACTTGGGCGAAGTTCTTGGAGGCTTTGCTAAAGCTGCAATCATACTCAGCGGATTTCTTATCTCCGCAACGATAGTCGTCCCGACCCTAAGCCCGGGCGATCTTATCGCGGGATTAGGCGTAAGTTCTGTGGCTATCGGCTTTGCCTTTAAAGATATCCTGCAGAATTGGCTTGCCGGTCTGCTCATCTTGTTGCGCCAACCTTTTGAAGTCGGTGATCAGATTGAAGTGACAGGCTATGAGGGCACTGTCGACCGCATTGAAACCCGCGCAACGATTATTAAAACATATGATGGACAAAAAGCGGTTATTCCGAACAGCGATATCTATACAAATGCTGTCTTGGTCAAAACAGGCTTCACAAACCGCCGCTCGCAATATGATATTGGCATTGGTTACGGTGATGACATCGAAGAGGCGCAAGAGATTATCAAAAGCGTTCTTGCCGAAATTGATGGTGTCATCTCCGACCCCGCCCCCGAAGCTTTTCCATGGGATTTGGCAGCGAGCTGGGTCACAATCCGGGCCCGCTGGTGGACGGATAGCAAGCGCGGCAATGTTGTGGCTGAACGCTCAACCGCCATTCTTAAAATCAAGCGCGCCTTAGATGATGCCGGAATTGACATGCCATATGAAACACAAGTCCATCTGTTCCATGACCAGACTGAGGATCGTGACGGTCAACCCGGAGCGCAGCGCGAAGGCTGGCCATCACCCAAAGATCAAGACGTCAAGCCGCGTTACAAGGTCGTTGGCGAAGGTTCATCTAAGGCTAAGAAAGTGTCAAGCAAAGCTAAAGCGTAAGGTGAAAATGTGAGTCGGGCTAAGCGACTCGCTCACATTTCAGGCCGAATTCAGCCCAAACAACCTCTAAAGCGCTCATCAACTCGTCCATCATCGCATCAAAGGTAAATCCGAAGCTCTTATGCGTTCATGTGTCACTTTAGTAAAAACTGACGACTTACAAAGCTTCGATGTGCCAAGGTTCAGGGCTTGTCGCATGGTTTTTCAATGGCCGATGAAGACCGAAAGTTTTTAGATAGTCGTCAAGGGACCCCGCCTTAGCTGCCTTTAATTTAACTTCCAAAGAATTCAAATCTGAGCTTAACAAGTCCTCAGCCACGCCAGAGACATGCTTTGATCGGCCAGCTTTACAGGCACATGGAGATTTACAGGGCTTTAATCCTGATGACACCATTGCCGCGCCGCTATTGCCAATCCCGGCAGATTTTTGCATGGCCTTAACGCGCGCTTTGGTTTTAGCTTCGTCAGGAAGGGCGTCCGTTTTCCAAGCGCCTTTCTCATCTTTCACCGGCACCTTATCATCTTTCGTTCGAAGGAAATCAGAGAATTTAACTGTATACCAAACTGTAGAAGCATCGGAAAAGTGATTCCAAGAAATTGTTCTCTTCCCTGTGGCCGTATTGGCAGGCTTAGTAGATTTGTATTTGTTGTATAGAAACATATGGGCGACATGAAACTTTTGTTGCCACTCTTTTGTTCGTGTAGAGGAGTTTTTTCGAACGGTCGTACTATATGTTTTTTTGGCATCGACTAAGAACGCTGCGACGCGCTGGGTAAAATTTTTGCCTTTAGGATCAAATTTAGTTTTAGTGCTCTTTGTTCCCTGACCTTTGATTGCCGCCTTTGCGCCGCCGAGTCCCACTTTACTGGCGGCTGTAGGCACACGCCGTGAAGTATCACTTGTCGTATCTCTCTTAACTGCTTGTCTTGCACGTAACATAAATCACTCCCGCAAAATCAATGATTAATTTTAATTGTAATATATCGCTTTTACTTTTCCAGAGCGATCATCGACCCCGAATAACACAATATGTTCCACATCCCCATATCCTCGGGCGTATATGATAAGTGTTAAGTTTGACCAATCATAGTCAGAGCCTTCAAGATTTTCGCGGACATCATCATAAGATATGATTGACCCATCAGTCGCCTCAGACTCCATCCTGACTTTAGCCAGATCTGATGCTGATAGGAGACTTGATTCTCCGCCTATCATCTTATCTATAGGACGCGTTAGTTCATATGAGCCTTGCAAACTGGCCCACTCATGTGTGCGAACCGCTAGTGGGAAAGATACAGTCTCAGCGAACGCCTGCATATCACCCGCATTCAAAGCTTTGTGCGCGTTAGAGGTGACATTAACAATGGAGGTTTCACTGACGACAACATCAGGCATATCGGAATTATTTGAGGCCTTGCACCCCGTGCCCGATAGTAGCGCGGCACTTAGACATATAGGCACGATTAATCTAACAAACATAATCACGGTTTCTTCCAAAAGGAAAATGCTCTGACATCTTATATTTAGAAGCTAGAGCAATAAAATGGGATTTGCACGTTAAAAACTTAAGTCTACCGGATTAAGCTAAGCGACTCGCTCACATTTCAGGCCGAATTCAGCCCAGACTGTCTCCAAGGCGCTCATCAGCTCATCCATCATGCCATCCGTGTGAAACGGGCTTGGCGTAAAGCGTAGGCGCTCTGTGCCGCGCGGCACGGTCGGGAAGTTAATAGGCTGCGCATAAATACCGAAATCTTCGATTAGCCGATCCGAAATGGCTTGGCATTTCACCGGATCACCAACCATGAGCGGTACGATGTGGGTTTCTCCGTCAATAAAATCATAACCGGCTTCACGGAAGCGGGCTTTGAGTGCATTTGCGCGTTCTTGATGCTGGGTCCGTTTTTCTGGCGTGACCTTCAAAACCTTCACAGAGCGCAGCGCCCCTGCCGCCGTGCTAGGCGGAATGGATGTTGTGAAGATAAAGCCTGATGCCATAGAGCGCACAGCATCGATAATGACTGAGTCCGCCGCAATATAACCGCCGACCATGCCATAAGCTTTTGCGAGTGTGCCTTGAATAATATCTATGCGGTCCATTAAGCCGCGCTCTTCGCATACACCGCCGCCAGTGGGGCCATACATGCCGACAGCATGCACTTCATCAATATAGGTTAAGGCGTTGTATTTATCCGCTAAATCACAAATCTGCTCAATCGGCGCGATGTCCGCATCCATGGAATAAACGCTCTCAAAAGCGATGAGCTTTGGCGCATCATAAGGCAACTCTTTGAGTTTAGCCTCAAGGTCAGTCAAATCATTATGCTTAAAAATGCGCTTCTCGCAGCGGGCACGCTGAATGCCTGAAATCATCGAGGCGTGGTTCATCTCATCGGACAGGATAACCAACCCTGGCAGGATTTTACTCATGACGCCTAGCGTGGCCTCATTAGCCACATAGCCAGACGTCAGAACAAGTGAGGCCTCTTTTTGGTGTAGAGAGGCAAGCTCTTTTTCAAGCTGAACATGATAGCGTGTTGTGCCTGAAATATTACGTGTTCCGCCAGAGCCCGTCCCTGCCGCATCTACGGCGGACTTTACCGCTTCAACGACGCACTCATTCTGGCCCATGCCAAGATAATCATTGGAACACCACACCGTAATGTCCTGCTCGGAGTTGTCTTTAAACCAAGTCGCTTGAGGAAATGCGCCCGCCTTCCGGCGAATGTCGCGAAAGATACGATAGCGGCCCTCTTCGCGGACGTTATCGACCGCAGATTGGAACTTTTCTCTGAATTTTTCACCCATGGAGGGATTCCTCAGCTTGTTTACATCGTCGATATATAGGATTTATTAAAAAATACTACTGCCCAAACGTCGCATTTTATTCCATATCATAAAAACGGCTTTGCTGTATAAATGTTTGAAACTATGGAGTTGTTCGTGGCGACCTATCCTTATCTGCGTTTGCGGCGCACACGCCAAGCCAATTGGTCGCGGCGTTTGGTGCGCGAAAACACGCTTACACGTGATGATTTGATTTGGACGATTGTGCTCTCAGACGGCGCTGAGAAACGCGCGCCTGTCCCCTCCATGCCAGGTGTTGACCGTGTAAACCTCGATGAAATTGTCAGCGAAGCCAAACGCGCCCGTGACTTGGGCATTCCGGCTATCGCTCTTTTCCCGCATGTGAACCCGAAATTCAAAGATGCCAAAGCCAGCGAGGCTCTCAACCCCAAAGGACTCGTCCCCGAAGCCGTCCGCGCGATTAAAGCCGCTGTGCCAGAGATTGGCGTCATTGTTGACGTTGCTCTCGACCCTTACACAGACCACGGACATGATGGATTGATGGAAGGCGAGACCATCGAAAATGATTCTACAGTCAAAATATTGGCTGAAAGCGCCATAATTCTGGCTGATGCCGGGGCCGATATTGTGGCCCCCTCTGATATGATGGATGGCCGCGTTGGGGCTATCCGTGAGGCCTTAGAAGCCGCCAACCATACAGACGTGATGATAATGTCCTATGCCGCTAAATATGCCTCAGGATTTTACGGGCCTTACCGCGATGCCATTGGTACGGCTTCGGCCTTAAAAGGCGATAAAGGCACGTACCAAATCGATCCCGCCAATAGTGACGAAGCCTTACGTGAAGTCGAACAAGACATCTTGGAAGGCGCTGATATGGTCATGGTCAAACCCGGCATGCCTTATCTGGACATTATTCGCCGCATTAAAGACGAATTTGCCATGCCAACCTATGCGTTTCAGGTCAGCGGCGAATATGCCATGATAATGGCTGCCGCTCAAAATGGATGGCTGGATGAGAAGCGCGTGATTTTAGAAAGCCTCATGAGCTTTAAACGCGCGGGCTGCGACGGTGTGCTAACCTATTTTGCGCCCAAAGCCGCTGAATGGCTAAAAGGTTAATCCTTGCTCAATCGCTTTAAAAGGCTGGATGTATCCCAACGATTGCCGCCCATAGTTTGAACATCGCTATAATACTCATCAACCATTTTTGCTAAAACGAGATTAGCCCCGACATCCTCTGCAGTTTTAAGAGCTATGCCTAAATCTTTGCGCATCCAATCTACAGCAAACCCAAACTCATATTCATCCCGCCCCATAGTTGAGGCGCGGTTATCCATTTGCCAACTTTGGGCAGCACCCTTGCCGATAGCCTGAACGACTTCATCAACATCAAGTCCGGCTTTTTGCGCGAAATGGACGCCTTCCGCCAAGCCTTGCAAGATACCCGCAATGCAAATTTGATTGACCATTTTTGTGAGTTGTCCCGCCCCGCTGGGCCCCATCAGTTTTGTCGCCTTAGCATATGCGCCCATAACGGGTTCAGCTTTGTCAAAGTGAGCGGCCTCACCGCCGCACATAATTGTCAATTGACCGTTGATTGCGCCGGCCTCGCCGCCTGAAATGGGCGCATCTATGAAGCCAATATGTTTGGCTTTTGCCATCGCAAAGCACTTACGCGCGCATTCTGCCGAAGCTGTGGTGTGATCTATGATAACAGCACCTGATGTCATCGCTTCAATAGCAGGCTCTATAACGGCATAAACATCGGGGTCATCACCCACGCAGATCATAACAAAATCTGCGTTTTTTACGGCTTGGCCGACTACATCACAGGCCTCACCATTATACGCCTTCGCCCAAGCTTTTGCTTTGGACGCCGTTCTATTCCAAACGCTTACATCATGGCCATGGGCAACCAAGTGACCCGCCATCGGGTAACCCATGACCCCTAGCCCCAAAAAAGCACATTTTGCCATTCAAAAATCTCCAGATTATCCTTGCCTTAAGCGCTTCTATTGACTCAAATAAAGATATGACAGTTTTTTCTAAAATTGCACGTCTCTCCGACATCGGAAAGCCCGTATAACGATGGACGCCCTCGCTATCGCAGCTACCTGGCAGATGTGGGCGACGATGATTATCGTTTTAGTCGCCGTGTGGCTTTATATGCGCGAGCAATACTCCATCGAAGTTATTTCGGTTGGCGTCATCTCAGCACTCTTAATTTTCTTCTATTTTTTCGCGCCTGAAAATGCGCAAGGCTTGGACAGTTCATCTCTTCTCTCGGGATTTGCAGCCCCCGCACTCATAACCATCATGGCCCTTTTAGTTGTTGGCCAAGGCATGTTCCAAACCGGGGCCTTGGAAGGGCCAATCATGAGTATCAATAATGCTCTAGACCGTTCACCCAGACGAACACTCACATTGGTTTTTGGTGTCGCTTTTGCCGTGTCTATGTTTATGAATAACACGCCTGTCGTCGTCATGTTTATCCCCATACTGTCCGCTATGTCCTCCCGGCTTCGGCGCTCGGCGTCTCGGTATATGATGCCGCTAAGCTTCATTTGCATTTTAGCGGGCATGACAACCCTTATCGGATCGTCCACCAACCTCTTGGTCAATGATGTTTTGCAACGATCCAGCGACATATCACTTAGCTTTTTTACACAATTTCCAATGGGCATTATTATCGCCGCCATAGGGGCCATTTATATAATCTTTGCAGCTCCAATATTGTTACCCGAACGTGTCAGTTTGGAAAATGAAGTCAGCGAGTCTGGTCAACAATATATCGCGCAAATTCGCGTGACCGATAACCATCCGTTAAAAGGGGCTAAGCCCATAGCTGGTCTATATCCCGCTTTAAAAAACGTCACTGTGCGAATGATTCAAAGTGGAGAGAAAGGGCTTCTTCCGCCATTTGAAGATACTATAAAATCCGGGGATGTTTTAATTGTCGCCGCGACCCGCAAATCACTCTCTAGCCTTCTATCCTCTAGCCCACGTTATCTCGAAGGCATGCTGAACATCGCAGGCTTTCATGATGAGAGCAAATCTGGTGAAAGCACCGAAACCATTGTTATTAGCGAAGCAGTCATTGCTCCGGGCTCAAGGATGATTGGCCGAAATATCGAGCAGATTGGGTTTAGGCGGCAAACAGGTTGTCTGGTTCTGGGCATACAACGCCGCTCGCGCATGATTCGCAAACGTATGCTCGAAATTCGCCTCGAAGCCGGTGATGTGCTCCTCCTCTTTGGCTATGATGCCGATATGAGAGAGTTACGAAATAATCGGGATCTTCTTCTGTTGGACTGGTCCACGGCAGAATTGCCTGATATTCGCAAATCCCTTTTTGCACGTTTCATATTCGGCGGAACCATTCTTGCCGCTGCCACAAGTTTTGTGCCCATTGAAATCGCTGCTTTAAGCGGTGCTCTAGCGATGATTATAAGCGGCTGTCTAAATGTCCGCCAAGCTGTCCGCGCGCTGGATATGCGAATATTCTTACTCATCGGCGCGGCATTTGCCATGGGTCTCGCACTCGAAAACACAGGCGGCGCGGCCTATATTGGCATGAAAGTCGTCGATATTTTCCAACCTTTTGGAAATCACATTCTTCTAGCTGCTGTCTTTCTCTTGATCGCGATTATGACCAATATAATATCAAACAGTGCAGCAGCGTTGTTATTTGCCCCTATTGCCCTCGCCATTAGCCAACAAACGGGCATCGATCCTATTGCTATGGTTTTAACCGTCATATTTGCGGCGAACTGCTCCTTTGCCACACCCATTGCCTATCAAACTAATCTGTTAGTTATGGGCCCTGGACGCTATAATTTTGCAGACTTTGCCAAATTCGGTATTCCGCTGATTTTGCTCATATGGATCAGCTTCAGTTTGCTCTGCCCTTTGTTCTTTAGTTTATAATATGTATAAACCCTTATGACGCAGCCTTTTGACCCGAACAGATTGCAGTTTTATCTGACAATTCCTTCGCCCTGCCCTTACCTGCCGGGCCGAATGGAACGGAAAATATTCACGCAGTTAGAACCGCTGACTGGACCGCATCTAAATAATTACCTCACCCATGCAGGCTTTCGGCGGTCGCAGAATGTCATATACCGTCCCGCCTGTGAGACGTGCCGTGAGTGCCGCTCTTTACGCATTCGCACGGCTAAGTTTTCGCCAAGTAAAAGTTTTCGCCGTATTATCAAAAATAATTCTGATTTAACGATGTCTGTCGAAGAAGCCTTTGCCACTGAAGAGCAATATGATCTTCTTCACCGCTACCTCACATCACGCCATCACGGCGGCGGCATGTCGGAAATGGACTTTATCCGCTATGAGATGATGGTCGAGGAATGCTCTGCCGAAACAGAAATTGTTGAGTATCGTGATAAGACCAACACGCTCATCGCTGCCGTCCTTATTGACCGTCTCCAAGATGGCCTGTCGCTGGTCTATAGTTTCTTTAATCCTGAGGAGCAAAGACGCAGCCTTGGCAATTTGATGATACTTGATCAGATTAAACGCTGTCAGGAACAAGAACTCCCTTATCTTTACCTCGGCTATTGGGTCGAAGGTAGTCCTAAGATGGATTACAAAGCCCGTTTTCGCCCCTGCGAAATATTAGGGGCCGAAGGCTGGCGTCTTATGGAGAGTGGCACATGAAACGTCGTCATGTCTTAGGGGCTGTCGCGGCTGTCGCCACCGGAACGGGGGTCGCGGCTGTCTTAGGCAAAGACCCCAAGGCCGCGAAGGCGAAGAGCGCAGAAAAAACCATTGGCGCGCCAAATATCTCCAAAGGACTGAAACAGTTTCGTATGGCCACAACATGGCCCAAAGACTTTCCGGGCCTTGGACAAATGCCAAACCGCTTCTCCAAAGCCCTTCACGATATGAGCGATGGAAGGATTGATGTAAAAGTCTACGCGGCAGGAGAACTTGTCGGCGCGCTTGAATGTTTCGATGCCACCTCTACGGGCGCCGCGGACATGTATCACGGCGCAGAATATTACTGGCAAGGTAAATCTAAAGGGTTTTCATTTTTTACCGCTGTCCCAATGGGGATGACTGCTTCTGAAATTATGGGGTGGATTGACCATGGCGGCGGCCAAAAACTCTGGGATGAGCTTTCCGCAAGTTTCAACATCAAACCGTTCCAAGCCGGCAATACAGGCCACCAAACTGGCGGATGGTTTAAACGCGAAATGAACTCGCTTGAGGACTTTAAAGGCCTTAGATTTCGTATGCCAGGAATTGGCGGAGAGGTCCTAAGACGTCTCGGAGCCGCGCCCGTCAATATGCCGGGGGGAGAGATATATCAGGCGCTGCAATCAGGTCTATTGGACGGCACCGAATGGGTTGGCCCTTGGAATGATTATGCTTTCGGCTTTTACCGGGAAGCGCCTTATTATTATGCTCCCGGTTTTCACGAACCCGGCGCGTCTTTAGCCATTGGCATAAATTTGGATGTTTGGAACAATTTCTCAGCCTCAGAACAAGCGATGATTAGCTTTGCCTGTAAAGCCGCCAATGATGCGAGCCTTGGTGAATATACCTATGAGAATGCTAAGGCTCTGAATATCCTCAAGAATGAGCACGGAATAGTGCCGCGTTTCTTTAGTGACGATATCATGATAAAAATTGGCAAAATCAGCGAAGATGTTGTCCGCGAATTAGGTAGCTCCGATAAACGCACGCAAAAGATATATGATGCCTATTTAGCCGCGCGAAACGAGTATCGAGGCTGGACGGAAATGAGCGATGGCCGTTATATTCGCGCCCGACAAGCGGCTCTAGATAGCTAAGATGGGGACCGGGGAGATCATCGCTAATTTGGGGATCGCAATTCAAGCGATAGGCTGGGTATTTTTGCCTGCTGTTTTTCTACCTCTTATTTATCTTTTTCTACCTAATATCAAGCTCTTACGTTCAATATCACGCGCCATTATTCGCACAATCGATAGCCTGTCTTACGGAATAGGTGAGATTGTCAAATGGCTGCTACCAATTTTGGTTTTAACCGTCGCCTTTACTGTCTTTGCGCTCTCTATTTTTGGGCAAAGCTGGACGAAATTGTTTGAAAGCGCGGACTATCTGCATGCATCTGTTATCATGCTGGGTGCAGCGGCGACATTGCTCGCGGGACAACATGTAAGGGTTGATGTTCTTCACACGCGCATGAGCGCAAAGGCCCGCGCCCTTGTCGACTTTATAGGCTTTTATGCCCTGCTCGCGCCTGTTTGTCTGATTGTTCTCTGGAACTCTCAGAGCTTTGTCAGTTTTGCTTGGCGAATATTTGAGGGCTCCTCTGAGGCTGACGGTATTCGCGGCGAATATTTACTCAAAACCCTCATTTCAATATTTGCCGTCATGATGATATTACAAGGGCTCGCCATAGCGCTGCGAGCCGCCATGTGTCTTTGTGGTCAAACCCGGCCTGAACGCCCGCCACACACACCGCAATTTTTCGCGCCACAAGAGTTGGAACATTAGTGGCGGACGTTCTCGCCATAGCTATGTTTGCCTTTGCCTGTATCGGCTTGATGGGCGGCTATAATGTGGCTTTTACGCTCAGCGGTGTCTCGCTTATATTCGCGGCCCTTGGCGTTGCCACAGGCACATTTGAGCCTGACTTTTTGCTGTCCCTTCCGGGCCGCATCTATCCGCTGATAACGCGTGAAATCCTCATGGCGGTGCCCCTATTCGTTTTCATGGGCGTGATGCTCGAAAAATCCCGCATTGCAGAAGACCTTCTTGAGTCTATGGGCGATCTATTTGGTCCCTTAAAAGGAGGCTTAGGTGTCTCTGTCATTTTTGTTGGCGCATTACTTGCGGCCTCAACAGGCATTGTCGGCGCGACCGTCGTGACTATGGGGCTGTTATCCTTACCAACAATGTTGAAGCGCAATTATGCCCCGTCCCTCGCCTCTGGATCTATCGCGGCGTCGGGCACGTTGGGCCAGATTATTCCGCCCTCTATTGTATTAGTTATCCTCGGCGATCAAATGAGCAATGCCTATCAAGAGGCACAGCGAAGTTTTGGTTTGGAAGCCACAGGGGTAGTCTCCGTGGGCGATCTCTTTGCGGGTGCGCTCTTGCCAGGTCTTATTTTGGTGGCGCTCTATGCCTTATACATTTCCATCACAGCATACCTCAAACCTGAAATGGCCCCTGCTCAAGAGTGGCCAGACGGCGTATCGCCTTGGCCTTTCATTCGAAAAACATTGATCGCAATGCTACCGCCCATCTTTCTGATTATTGCAGTCTTAGGGTCTATTTTATCAGGCTATGCAACGCCAACACGCGGCGCGGCTCTTGGCGCGTTGGGCTCAATACTTCTCGCCGCTTACCGCATAGCGCCCACGGCAATAGGGCGCCGCGCCGCCCTCTTAGCAGCTTTAGGTCTCGTCCTCCTTGTTGTCATTGATGTGACGGGCGTTGATATGCGCTTTGATCAAAACGATTGGACGATTGCAGAGCGAATAGCTGTAGCACTGGCCTTAGGATTAGCTGGACTAGCCATTATCGGCACAGGGCTATCAATGTTGCCGCTCATAAAGAACAAGCAACTCGGAGATGTCTCGCGCACGACAATGCATATTACCTGTATGGTCTTTGTTATCCTTATAGGCGCGACGATATTCAGTTTGATTTTCCGCGGCTTTGGCGGAGATGAATTAGTTGGACGTTTGCTCGACGCAGCACCAGGCGGGAAATGGGGTGCCCTCGCCCTAGTCATGCTGGTCATGTTTATTTTGGGATTCTTTCTGGACTTTATTGAAATCACCTTTGTCGTTGTTCCATTGGTTGCTCCGCCCCTATTGGCGACAGGTATGGACCCGATTTGGCTCGGCGTTTTGATGGCCTTAAACCTTCAAACCAGCTTCTTAACGCCGCCCTTTGGCTTTGCGTTATTTTACCTGCGCGGCGTTGCTCCCCCTGAAGTGACAACAACCGCGCTTTATCGAGGGGTTTTGCCATTCATTGCGATTCAGTTGATTGTGATATTGATGGTCTTCCTGATGCCGGGCATTGCCACAAAACTTCCAGCAATAATGCTTGGGGGCTAAAGTCAGGGAAGAAATTTATCAGAACGGAGACGGTTTTGCCCCGCTGTTAGGAGAAAAGCGCAAGGAACTGTTAGCAATTTCGAGCATTTTCGACAACTCAGCGGGTCAAAAACGTCCCGCCCCGAAGGGGTATGGCCAAATTCACCCATCTCGTCGTCAAAGAGCCTTACCTTGCCGACGCAAGCTTTCACCTCTTTTCCTATAGCTGAATGAATTTGGCTTATATTCTGATGAAATGCTTCCCTGATTTTACCCCCTATTAAATCATTTGTCTTTTATAGCCATTTCCCGCTAAACTGCATTGAATCTATCAAGGGGACACTCATGACTACTTTACTCGTTATCCTCGGCATAATCGCCGTTCTCGCCTTTATCATTATCAGTATTTACAATCGATTGGTTGCGCTGCGCCAAACCTGTAACCAAGCGTGGTCAGATATCGAAGTGCAATTAAAGCAACGTCAGGATCTCGTCCCGCAACTCGTCAACACGGTCAAAGGTTATGCGAAGCACGAAAAAGGCACGTTTGAAGATGTCATAAAAGCACGCAGTATGGCTGTTGCAGCTGATACCCCCAAAGCCGCCGCAGCCGCAGAGGGTTTTCTAACGCAAGCTTTGGGTAAACTCTTCGCGCTTGCCGAAGCTTATCCTGACCTCAAAGCCAACACGAATTTCCTTCAGCTTCAAGATCAACTTGCCGATGTTGAAAACAAAATTGCGGCCTCGCGTCGTTTCTACAACAACGCCGCTCAGGAATATAATACATCGCGCGAGCAATTCCCTGCTGTCCTTGTTGCTGGTCCTTTTGGGTTCCAAGCCCGTGAATTCTTTGAAGCCCCTGAGGGCCGCGAAGCGCTGCAGACGGCTCCAGTTGTTGATTTCGACAACTAGGCTTCTACCAACAGGATTAGTGCCATGATCCAAGCCTATGGCCTGAAAACACATATTTGGAATAATAATCTGCGCTGCATTGTGCTGTTGATTCTTTTCCCTGTTTTGCTGTTATGTCTAGCCTTTGGTGTTCTTCTTCTTTGGACTGGCTTCACCTCTAATATGAGCACGGAGCAAGGCTTAAACTATGTTCTGAATACAATGCCAAGGGCGGCCCCTATAGCGTTAGGCGCGGCAGCTGGTTGGTTTGCGGTGGCCTTTATGGGCCATCAAGCCATGATTGATATGGTGACTAAATCCAAATCCGTTACCATCTCTCAAGAACCGGTTGCCTATCGCCTATTAGAAAATCTGTCCATTTCGCGCGGCCAGACCACTCCTAAATTGAAAATTATAGAGACGCCGCAAATGAATGCCTTTGCCAGCGGCATTCGAGATAAAAATTACACAGTGACCCTGACGCGGGGACTGATGGACAATCTGGATGAAGACGAGCTTGAAGCTGTCATTGCCCATGAACTGTCCCATATTCGCAATCGCGATGTTCGGCTTCTAATTATCGCTGTTATTTTTGTAGGTATTTTCGCTTTTGTCGGCGAAGGGTTAGTGCGGGGAATATTTCGCACGAATTTGGCTCGCAATGATCATCATAGGCGTAGCGGCGGCGGAAATGCAGGAGCGCTTATCTTTTTTGCTATCGCCATCATTGCAGTGTCTTACCTCTTAGCGATTCTCACCCGTTTCGCCCTGTCCCGCAAACGTGAATATATGGCGGATGCTGGAGCCGTTGAACTCACCAAAAATCCCGATGCTATGATCAGGGCTTTACAAAAAATATCTGGACGCGCCGAACTTAAACATGTCCCTGCGGAAATTAAAGAAATGGCTTTTGAAAATCCCCGCACAGGATTTGCAGGTGCATTCGCGACCCATCCGCCTATTGAAAAACGTATTGAGGCTCTCATTAAATTTGCAGGCGGACGCCCAGATACGCAAAGCCGCCCCCCCAGACGTACTTCCCCGATATCTCAAAAGAGCCAAACGCGACAAAATCGCCCGCCATTTGGAAAACGAGGCCCATGGACTCGCGGAAATTAACAAGCTATAGACTTATCGATAATCAATAATAATAAAAATATCCACATAAGAAGAGGACGACTTCATGACTAAAAAATTTCTCCTATCCGCCAGTGTGGCGTTGATGCTTGCCGCGTGCCAAGGCGCAGAAAACTCGGCCAAAGATGCCGCAAGTAAAACTAAAGATGCGATCACAGCCGTCGCAAAAGCTGACCTGCCTGAAGGCGTTACACTTGTTGAAAGCGTCACTCGCAAGGGCGATGAAGTTGTGATCCCTTACAACAAATACACATTGGATAATGGGCTGACCGTCGTTCTCCATACAGATAAGTCAGATCCCCTCGTTCATGTTGATGTGACTTATCATGTTGGGTCAGGACGTGAAGACATTGGGAAATCCGGCTTTGCCCATTTCTTTGAGCATATGCTTTTTCAAGGGTCTAAAAATGTAAAAGATGAACAGCACTTTGCTCTCATTACAGAATCTGGCGGTACACTTAACGGCTCTACCAATTCAGACCGAACAAATTACTACGAAACCGTTCCGTCAAATCAGCTTGAGAAAATGCTCTGGCTCGAAGCTGACCGTATGGGTTATTTTCTAAATGGCCCTGCTGTTACGGATAAAGCCTTTGAAGTTCAGCGTGAAACTGTAAAAAATGAGCGTGGACAACGCGTGGACAATCAACCTTACGGTTTGTTGGGCGAACGCGTTGGCGAAGCCATGTTCCCCGAAGGACATCCCTATAGTTGGTCTGTCATCGGCTATCTTGAAGATCTAGACCGTGCAGACATCAACGACCTAAAGCGTTTCTTCCTGAAATGGTATGGCCCTAATAATGCGACGCTCACCATTGGTGGTGATCTAGATGAGAAAGAAACACTTGAATGGGTTAAAAAGTATTTTGGCCCTATTCCTGCCGGTCCGCCTGTAGCCGATCCGGAATATGTTCCCGTAACGCTTGATGAGGATCGTTATATTTCACTCGAAGATAAGAATGCGCGTCTTCCGCTTCTCTATATGTCTTGGCCAACAGTCCACGCCAATCACCCTGATGAAGCGCCTTTAGATGTGCTCCAAGATATCATGGGCGGCGGACAAACCTCTCTCCTTTACAAAAACCTCTCAAAGCCGGGCCTCACTGTCCAAGCCTCTGCCGGACATGGCTGCCGTGAGCTGTCTTGTAGCTTCACACTTTTCGCACTCGCTAATCCTGCGCGCGTTCAGAAACTCGCCGACATGGAAACTGTTATCCGCGATTCTCTGACAGAATTTGAGGAGCGCGGCGTTCAGGATGATGACCTCACACGTGTAAAAGCCAGCATCGTTTCTGGCATGATTTACGGTCTTGAGAGCGTGAACGGAAAAATCCGTCAACTCGCCGCTTATCAAACATATCGCGACAATCCAAATGGCATTGGCGATGACATTGCGCGTTATGAGAACGTAACCAAAGCCGATGTTATGCGGGTCTATAATCAATACATCAAAGACAAGCCCGCCGTTGTCATGTCTATCGTGCCTGAAGGCGCGGCGGAAGCGATTGCAAAACCCGACACATGGGAGCGCTATGAGCGCACTTTACCTGAGCCCCAGCCTGTAGAAGCTTTTGAGTGGGAACCTCCCGTTGATGACTTTGACCGCTCCGTTATTCCGCCGGCAGGACCGAACAATCCTGTTGTCAAAGCCCCTGATGTTTATGAGGCCTCTGTCAACGGCATTCCTGTTCTTGGCGCTATTAATGACGAGGTGCCAACAACAACTATTCGTCTTCGTTTGAAGACGGGCCAAATGAATGAACCTATGGATAAGCTTGGCCTTGCGTCTATGACAGCGACGATGGTGGACGAGTCGACTAATGCCATGTCAGTCGAAGAAATTTCCAATGAACTCGCCAAAATGGGCTCCAGCTATAGTTGGTCGGCTGGTGATACTTACACCACGCTGAACATTCGTAGCCTGACTGAAAATCTTGGCCAGACAGTCGAACTGGCTGTTGCCTCTCTCTACGATCCGAAATTTGACCCCGAAGACTTTAAACGCAACCAAGCCAATACTCTGCAAGGTATTCGCCAAGCGAAAAAGCAGCCGAGCCAAACAGCCAGCGAAGTCTTTAACAAGGTTATGTACGGCACAGATAATAACTTTGCCTATAGCGGCGCGGGGACAGAAGAAACCGTCCAGAATATCACTTTGGACGATGTCAAAGCCTTCTACGAAGCTAATTATTCGCCTAAGATTGCCAGCATTATTGCTGTGAGTGATCTTAGCGAAGGGGCTTTGACCAAAGCCTTGGCTCCGCTGAAATCATGGGAAGGTGATGATGTCCCCTCAATGGAGGCTAAAGCCTTCCCTGAGCTTGAGGGCAAGACAATTTACTTCATCGACCAGCCAGGTGCGCCGCAATCTGAGATTCGCATCGGTAAGCGCGCCTTACCCTATGACGCGACAGGCGAGTATTACAAAGCCGGTATCATGAACTTCATGCTTGGCGGTGCGTTTAACTCTCGCATCAATTTGAACCTACGTGAGGATAAAGGCTATACCTATGGCGCTCGGTCGTTCTTTAATGGTAATGAAACGCGCGGCTGGTATCGTGCCGGCGCAGGTGTTCGCGCAGACTCGACGGCGGCCTCTATCAAAGAGTTCGTTTCTGAAATCAGCAAATATCACGCAGAGGGTATTACCCCTGAAGAGTTGACATTCACCAAAGCTGCCATTGGCCAAAGTGATGCCCGCGCCTATGAAACGCCCCGCCAAAAGCTAGGGTTCTTAGGCCGTATGGCGACTTATGATCTTAAGCCGTCATTTGTGGATGAGCAGTCAGATATTCTGCAAGGCATGAGCAAAGCCGATATTGACGCCCTCGCCGATAAGCACTTAAACCTTGATGAAATGATCATGGTTGTTGTCGGTGATAAGGCCAAATATATGGAAGAGGTCAAAGCCTTGGGCTACCCTGTGGTCGAGATGGACGCTGATGGGAATATTGTTAAATAGGCAATCGATTTAACACTTAAAGATAACCCGGCTCTTTTCATTTTAAAAGGCCGGGTTTTTTGTGTCTTAATATTTGGAAGTATCTTACTTCAATCGTTTATCAGGCGCGAAAAGGCCCTGACGCGAGAATCCTCTTGGGGCCATGCGTCCGGCACCTGCGCGTTTGCCCTCTAATATATTCCAATCGGACACACTGTTGGTGCGGCCAGAGCTATCGACAAAGCTCAATCCCTCAAGCGCGGTAAAGGTTGTCACATCGGCCAATCCGCCATCCTTATATTTTTGAAGGCGCACACCTTTGCCCCGCGTCATTTCAGGAAGCTCATCGACGTTAAACACCAAGATTTTACGGTTCTCACCAATGGCCGCAATTTTCTCGCCCGTAATTTCTACGCATCGCACAGCCTCAGCATCGCCTTTGACATTGAGCGTTTTCCGCCCGCCCTTAGTAGAGGCTACGACATCAGACTCATTCACGCGGAACCCATATCCATCCGAGCTGGCAATCAGTAATTTCCGCTCAGGGTCATGCAGGAACAGTCCAATGGGCGTATGGTCATTTTCCAGATCAATCATCAGGCGGATGGGTTCACCGTTCCCGCGCCCGCCTGGCAGCTTATCCGCGCCAATGGTGTAAAACTTCCCGTTAGACGCAAAGAGAATAATCTTATCCGTCGTCTGGCACGGTACGATAAAGGCGGCGCTGTCCCCGTCTTTAAATTTGATTGTGCTCGTATCAGAGACGTGGCCTTTCATGGCGCGTATCCAGCCCTTTTCGGACAGGACCACAGTGACAGGTTCCTTTTGAATAAAGGCCTGCGCAAAATCGATATCAATCTCGGGGGCTTCAGAGAATGTCGTGCGGCGTTTGCCAATCTCTGTTTTCGGGCCATAAGCTTCGCGCACATCTTTAACTTGTTCCGCGATTTTATCCCATTGCTTTTTCTCTGAGCCTAGCAAGCCTTCAATCTCCGCCTTCTCAGCGGCGAGCTTGTCAAATTCGGTTTTAATCTCGATTTCTTGGAGCTTATTCAAAGCCCGCAAACGCATGTTCAAAATGGCATCAGCCTGACGTTCAGTCAGCTTAAACGCGCGCATCAATTCTTCTTTGGGCTTATCCTCAAAGCGAATGATGCGAATGACTTCATCCAGATTTAGGAAGGCAATCCGATAGCCGTCGAGGACCTCCATTCGGTCTTCGATTTTGCCAAGCCGTTGGCGAGAGCGGCGCTGCAAGACCACGCGGCGATGATCCAAGAAGGCCTGAATGACCTCTTTCAAATCCATCACGCGCGGCGTGCGCGTCGCGTCCAGCACATTCATGTTCAGTGAGGTGCGGCTCTCAAGATCTGTAATCTTAAACAAGCTTTCCATCAGCAGTTCAGGGTCAATATTCTTGCTTTTCGGCTCAAGTATAATCCGAATATCTTCAGCAGATTCATCGCGCACATCTTCGAGCCAGGGCGCTTTTTTCGTCTCAATCACTTCGGCAAGTTTCTCAATCAGCCGCGATTTTTGCACCTGATACGGCACCTCGGTCACAACAATCTGGTACATGCCGCGGCCAAGGTCTTCTTTGTGCCAGCGCGAGCGCACTTTAAAGCCGCCCTTACCTGTTTTATAAGCCTCAAGGATGGACTCCTTGCTATCGACAATAATCCCGCCCGTCGGCAAGTCCGGCCCTTGAATATAATCCATCAAGGTGGAGATACGCGCATTGGGCGTTTTAATCAGATGCAGCGCGGCGGAGCAGACCTCGGCCACATTATGCGGCGGGATAGACGTCGCCATGCCCACGGCAATCCCTGTGGAGCCATTGGCGAGCAGGTTCGGAAAGCCGGCCGGCAAGACAACAGGCTCTTCATCTTCTTCATTATAGGTGAGCGTGAAATCGACCGCGTCTTCTTCGAGCCCTTCGAGCAGGGCCACACCTGCCGCTGTCATCTTCGCCTCGGTATAGCGCATGGCGGCAGGGCTATCCCCGTCAATATTACCAAAATTCCCCTGCCCGTCGACAAGCGGATAGCGCGAGGAAAAACTCTGCGAGAGCTTGACTAAGGCGTCGTAAATCGAGGCGTCACCATGAGGGTGATATTGACCCATCACATCACCCACAATCCGCGCAGATTTCTTATGCGCGGTTTCAGGGTTTAGCTTTAGCTGGCGCATCGCATAAAGAATACGGCGGTGAACAGGCTTCAGCCCGTCGCGTACATCTGGCAGCGCCCGCTGCGTAATGGTCGAAAGCGCATAGGCCAGATATCGCGAGGAGAGCGCATCATCAATATGCTCTTCGATTACGCCGTCTTCAGGGAGGCCGCCCTCTGTTGTTGTGTCGTCTGTCATGGGTATCTCTAATGATTCGCGGCCAATATAGCGGGGCTAGGCCCAAGGCTCCACCACGGGAACGGCCTAATACACCGATTTATCCGTCTTTTACGTAGGGCGTTGTGACCGCCGCCCAACCCTTTGGACAGCGTTACCATATTGCAGACGTTAAATAACCACCCCACCCTCCTTCGTCATTGCAAGACCCCGTTCTTGCAACCCATCTCCTGCTGTCACGACAAATGAGTATTTCATTTTGTTGGAAGAGCGGGAGATGGACTACAAGGACAAGCCTTGTAATGACGTGTGTGGGGGCATTCTAGGTATTAGTTGAGCGTCGTTGATGGAGCGTTTTACCTAGGCAATCTCAAACATTACCAGCGGCTGTTCTGGAGCGATTTTAGGACGCTCGCTATGGGTAAAATAAGCCTTTACCTATTATACGAGCGACGCCAGTAAGGTTCATCAATTGCCCAAAGCTCTACCTCCTCCCCTAACTCTAGGGGCGCTAAATGCCACAAGTTAGCTTTTACAATATTGGCAATATTCCAAATTTCATTTCCCCAATAAACGGGATATGAAAGGCCCTCTAATTTGCGGGGCTCAGGCTCCACAAAAAGCGGTTCGCCAATTTCTTCAATCGGATCATAGTATTCGTTACAAAAAATAGCCCTTTTCAACTCACCACCTGACCAACATGCGAAACCTGCATTTTTCCAGATGTCAAAAAGATATATGTCTCCAACCATGCTGGAAATGTCAGCGAGTGGTAAGTATGGTTGAAGCCAAGGGGTTATAGTACGAGGTCGACCACACCAGCCGTTAGGAACGAATACAAACTTCCCGCTGAGGGCGACAAGCGCATATTCCCAATTCAGCTTTGGCGAAATACCAGACTCATTCCAGCGCACAAGCTCAATGCGTGAACATCCCATCAACCCAATAACCAACTCAGGATCATTGGTTTCAAATGCAAGCCAACTGCCCCAATGAAGCCATCGTTCATAAGGGTATTTATCCTTTATTTCTTCTCGATCTTTGATTGAGAGATATTCTCGCCTAACTAACGGAGAACTCGGAAACAAGTTTGAACTAGTCATTGTTTTCCTCTTTTCAAATTTGCTTTTGAGTATGGGTTTCCTGAAGATCGATCAATGTGTTATATTAGATTATAGTTTTTGCTTCCCACATTTTAAGAAATCAGGTCAACTCAGGGTCTACCGAAGATGCTGCAGAGTTATTGAGCAACGTTTCGACAACATTACCAGCGGCCGTTTTTGGGCGCTTTAAGCCTCTCCCGGGACATCCGCTAAAGAGATAGTCACACCCCTACCCCGCCAACTTCGCCGCTTCAATCGCTGCTATCTTATCCGCGTTCCCTATAAACACCGCCGTTTTTTGATGGAGGTCGTTTACGGGGGCTTTTAGTAAGGATTGGTCGCCATCCGTGGAGGCGCCGCCCAT
>ENA-ORXM01000736-ORXM01000736.1-marine-metagenome-genome-assembly--contig:-NODE-736-length-52264-cov-4.213521_pt1 | contig 52264 bp, 45 predicted proteins | sample MGYA00237867_ERZ511480 | MGnify/ENA primary metagenome ERZ511480 (study PRJEB26309, sample SAMN06266103) | marine metagenome | isolation source: Algal blade | place: United Kingdom:Sidmouth, United...
CTAAGGCACTACTGCTGTCATGAGAAATCCTCGCCAGCCGATCAGCAAAAATTCCTTCTTGCAGCTGGTGCAATTGGGCTTTTATTCAAACAACGCGCCTCTATATCAGGCGCGCGATCAATGCTTTCAAGAGGGGCCGGGACGGCTCGCTCAGGCGGGAGCGGCTTCGGTCGCTTCCGCAGCCGGTGCGGCTTCGGCCGGGGCGGCCTCTTCAGCGGGAAGCTCTTCCATCATCGGCTCGTCCATCTCGCCCAGATCCATGCCCGAGGCACCGGCGGCGACGCTGATGCCGTCGAGCGCGGCGGCGGCGACGAGATCGACATAGAGCGAAATCGCGCGGCTCGCGTCATCGTTGCCGGGGATCGGGTAGTCGATGCCCGCCGGGTTGCAGTTCGTGTCGAGGATCGCGACGACCGGGATATTCAGCCGGTTGGCTTCCTTGATCGCCAGCTCTTCCTTGTTCGTGTCGACCACGAAGAGCATGTCGGGAACCGACCCCATCTCCTTGATCCCGCCGAGGGCGAGGGAGAGCTTGTCGCGCTTGCGCTGACGGCTGAGAAGCTCGCGCTTGGTATAGCCGGTGCCGCCGTCTTCCAGTTCGCTTTCGAGCGACTTGAGCTGACTGATCGATTTGGAAACGGTGTTCCAGTTGGTCAGCATCCCGCCGAGCCAGCGGTGATTGATGTAATACTGCGCGCTGCGCTCGGCGGCCTGGGCGATCGGCTCCTGCGCCTGACGCTTGGTGCCGACGAAGAGCACGCGGCCCCCCTTGGCGACCATGTCGCGCACGGCGACGAGCGCGGTGTGCAGCATCGGAACCGTCTGGGTGAGGTCCACGATATGCACGCCGTTGCGCGAACCGTAGATATAGGTGTCCATGCGGGGGTTCCAGCGGTGGGTCTGGTGCCCGAAGTGAACGCCAGCTTCCAGAAGCTGACGCATGGTGAACTCTGGCAGAGCCATGTCCGTCTCCAATTTTTTCCGGTTTGTCCTCGGCGCGCCTGTCATCGGATCGTGTGATCCGACACCGGGTGGATGCAGCAGGGATGTCTCCCCCGTGCACCCGAAGCACGCCTGTGAAGTGAGGCGCGCATAGCGGATGGAGGAAAGCGGCGCAAGGAGATTCGAGGTTATTCCCGGTTGCGCACCGCGAACGTGGTGGCGAGGACGATGACGAACACCACCGTTTCGAAGATCGTTTCGTTCAGGACAGGCCCGCTCGGCATCCCCTCCCCCACGAAGCCGACGACCCGCGCGACGAGCAATCCACCGAAGACGAAGAGCATGACCGCCCCGCCATCCACCGCCCGACGCTTGCGCAGGACGAGCCACAGAACCGCCGCCCCGACGCCGCCCATCAGGCCGCCGAAGACTGCCCGGACCTCCGATATGCCCATCGGACCCTCCAGGCGGATGGGATAGAGATCTTCGATCGCGAGGGGATCGAGCGTGAGCCATATGCCCAGCCCCACGAAAAGCACGGATACGAGCGAGATCAGGCCCTTGTGAAAGGCAAGCATGGTAACTCCGATCGAAGGGTCGATCCCCGGCGGGGCCGAAGGAGGCATCTTATGGCACGGATTCCACTCCGCTTCCTACGAAAACGGTACGGATGCTCTCAACTGACGCGATAAATTAGGACTTGATCAATCCGATTTGCGTAGAATGGGAATCGGGTCGGCACCGGGGGACCGCTCGCATCTTGCTTGGCACCCCCCCGTGTCTGGAGAAATGTGCGATGTTCGGCAAGAAGATCAATCCGGCGGATTACCGCATTCACGAGCGCCACAGCGCCGAGAACATGAGCGTCGTCATCGATGGCGTCGAATGCACGCTGCACGACTATTCCGATGGCGGAGTGCGTATTTCCGCACGCGGACAGACACGGCGCGTCGCCCTGATCGAAGTCCACAAGAACGGCAAGTGCATCCGGAAATCCCCCGCCATCGTGGCCTGGCGCCGCGAATCGCAGGCGGGATATGCCTTCCGCAGCAATCTCAAGATCTGCGAAGTCGAAGGGGCCGAACAGTACCATCGCAAGCCGATCCCCGAGGAAAAATCCAAGAACGAGACGGGGGCCGTCAGCGGCAATGCCCTGCGTGCGCGGCTCAAGATGTAGACGGTTTCGCCGACGACGATCCGCAGGGGCGGCTGCACCGGCAGTCGCCTCTTTGCGTTCTGCGCGAGGATGCTTGCAGTGCGGCGAATTTGCCGGAAGGATGGGAGACCCTTCCTTCGAGCGGACCTGCGTAAATGCCCGACGCCCCCCTGCCGGATCATCCCGACTACGAACGCCTCGCCGCGCGTCTCGAAGGGGATGTCCTGACCCATGCCTTCGACCGGGGCCGCTATGCCACCGATGCCTCGATCTACCAGATCTTCCCGAAGGCCGTCGTGGTGCCGAAACGATGGGAGGATGTGGAGGCGGCGCTGGCCTTCGCGCGCGAGGAAGGGATTTCCGTGCTGCCGAGGGGCGGGGGAACGTCGCAGGCCGGACAGACGATCAACGATGCGCTGGTGGTGGATTTCTCGAAGCACCTGAACCGCGTCATCGACTACGATCCGTCGGCGCGGGAAGCGGTGGTGGAACCGGGGATCGTGCTCGACCGGTTCAACGCGCAGGCGAAGGGAGACGGGCTGTGGTTTCCGGTCGATGTCTCGACCGCATCCCGCGCGACCATCGGGGGGATGGCGGCGAACAATTCCTGCGGCTCGCGCTCGCTGCGCTACGGGACGATGCGGGACAATACGCTGGCCTTGAATGCGATGACGGCGGATGGCGCGCTGCGCAGTTTCGGGCCGGTCGCGCGCGAATCCAACGATCCGCTCGATGCGGATATGCTGGCGCTGGGAATGCGGGAGGCGGATGAGATCGCCGCGCGGTTTCCGCCGGTCCAGCGCCGGGTGGGGGGATACAATATCGATTCCCTCGTGCCGGACGGGCGCGCGGTCAATATGGGGCATCTGCTCGTCGGGTCGGAGGGGACGCTGGCGATCACGCGGGATGTGCGTATCCGGCTGTCGCCCGTGCTGACGCGCAAGACGCTGGGGGTCTGTCACTTCCCGACCTTCTTCGATGCGATGGATGCCGCGCAGCATATCGTGCCGCTGGGGCCGGTCGCCGTCGAATTGGTCGATCACAACATGATTGCCCTAGGTCGGGATATCCCGCAGTTCCGGCCCGTCGTGGACGAGTTCGTGCGGGGCGATCCTGCGGCCCTGCTGCTGGTCGAGTTCGCGGAGGATGACCCGGCGGAGAACCGGCGGCGGCTGACCGCTCTGGGCGATCTGATGGGGGAGCTGGGATTCGCATGGGGCGGCGCGCGCGAGGGCGGGGTGGTCGAAGCCGAAGACCCCGCCTTTCAGGCGCGCATCTGGGGGGTGCGGACGCAGGGTCTGAACATCATGATGTCGATGCGTTCGGAGGGAAAGCCCGTCTCCTTCGTGGAGGATTGCGCGGTCGCCCTGCCCGATCTGGCCGCGTTCACCGACCGCCTGACGGGCGTGTTCCGCAAGCACGGCACCGATGGCACATGGTATGCCCATGCCTCGGTCGGCCTGCTGCATGTGCGCCCCGTCCTGAATCTCAAGGAGGATATCGGCGCGAAGCAGTTGCGGGCCATCGCGGAGGAAGCCTTCGATATCGTCGCCGAATACAAGGGCAGCCATTCGGGCGAGCATGGCGACGGCATCGTCCGCTCGGAATTTCACGAGAAGATGTTCGGGTCGCGGATCGTGCGGGCTTTCGAGGCGGTGAAGGATCGCTTCGATCCTGATGGGACGCTCAACCCCGGCAAGATCGTGCGGGCGCCGAAGATGGATGACCGCAGCCTCTTTCGCACGGCCCCCGGCTATACGCGATCCGATCGCGGGACCGTCTTCGACTGGAGCGCATGGCCCGGCGGCCTGACCGGGGCGACGGAGATGTGCAACAACAACGGGGCCTGTCGCAAGCTGTCGGGTGGGGCGATGTGTCCCTCGTATCGGGCGACCCGCAACGAACGCGATCTGACGCGGGGACGGGCCAATACCCTGCGGCTCGCTCTGACGGGGCAGCTCGGGGAGAACGCCTTCACCTCCGAAGCGATGGTCGAGACGATGAGCCTGTGCGTCTCCTGCAAGGCCTGCAAGCGCGAATGTCCGATGTCGGTGGACATGGCGAAGATGAAGATCGAGGTGCAGGCCGCGCGTGCGGCGAAATACGGCCATTCGATGCGTGACCGGCTGGTGGGGCACCTGCCCCGCTATGCGCCCTATCTGTCGCGGATGCCCTGGCTGGCCAATGCGCGCGATGCGATTCCCGGACTGGCCACCCTGTCGGAGCGGATCGCGGGATTTTCGGCGACGCGCACACTGCCACGATGGCAGAAGCAGACGCGAGCGGTGCGCACGGTGGATGCCGACGTGCTGCTCTTCGCCGATACCTTCAATCGCTATTTCGAGCCGGAGAACGTCGCCGCCGCGCGGGTCGTGCTGGAGGCGGCAGGGCTGACGGTCGGCGAGATCGGACAGGAGGGCGCGCGGCCCCTGTGCTGCGGGCGCACTTATCTGTCGGCGGGAATGGTCGGGCAGGCGCGGGAAGAAATGACCCGCAGCATCGCAGCCTTCCGTATCGCGCTGGAGGCGGGAACTCCCGTGGTGGGGCTGGAACCGTCCTGCGTTCTGACCTTCCGCGACGAAGCCCCGCGTCTCATCGAGGGCTGGACGGAGGAGATGGGGGCGATGATCCTGACCTTCGAGGAATTCGTCGACGGACATGTTCCCACCCTCCCGCTCGGCCCGATCGGTGCCTCCAAAGCCCTGCTGCATGGCCATTGCCACCAGAAGGCCGCCGATATCATGGGGCCGGTCCAGCGGACCCTCGCACGTATTCCCGGTCTGGAGGTCGAACTCATCGACAGCTCCTGCTGCGGCATGGCCGGGGCGTTCGGGTATCAGGCCGAGACCCGCGACGTCTCGCTCGCCATGGCCGAACTGTCGCTCGCCCCGACGATCCGCGCCGCCGACCCCGATACGATCGTCATTGCCAGCGGGACGTCCTGCCGCCATCAGATCGCGGAGACCACAACCCGCGATGCCCGTCACGTCGCTCATGTGCTGGCGGAAGCGATCACACGAAAATGACCGATATTTCGGCTCGATCCGGGCACATTCTTCTGGCAGGAATTACCCCATGAAAAAACTCTTCCCCCTCGCGGTCGCCGCGACCCTCGCCGCCGTACCGGCCCATGCAGCCTGTGTTTCCGTAGCCTCCGGATTGCCGGGGTGGGAGCGTCTGGATTTCGACGACATTCCGCCGAACCTCTGGACCGAAGAAAATGGTGCAGTGGTGGCATCGTCGAACGCAAGTGCCTCCCTGCTCTATACGAGCGTGCAGGCGGGGTCGTTACCGGTGCTGACCTGGCAATGGCGCGTGGACAAGGGTGTTCCGGCCACCGATCTGACCCGTAAGGGGGGCGATGACCGCTCCATCGCACTGACGGTCGGATTCGCCTATGACCCCGCCAGCGCGAGCATCGGCGAACGGATGAAGCGCGTCGTGGTCGAAGCCGTCGCCGGGGCGGATGCGCCGGGCCGCGTCATCGAGTTCGTCTGGGGAGGAACACTGCCGGTCGGCGGCCGGGCTGAAAGCCCCTATTCCGGGAATGCCGGTCGACTCGTCACCCTCCGGGCAGCCGATGCACCTTCGGGTCTGTGGCTGGACGAACGGGTCGATCTGGCGACGCTGTATCGCGAAATCTGGGGCAGTTCTCCGCCTCCCGTTACCCGCGTCGCCCTCACGGCGGACAGCGACGATACCAGCGGCTCCAGCAATGCGCGCATCAAGGGCATTTGCTTCAGGAACGGGTAACAAAAGTTGAATAAATGCATAATACTTGGCGGCTTCTTAATCTTTTGTTCATTATTGTTAATTAATTATCGACTGGGCGAAGAAAAAATGAATTAAATTGTATGGAGGAAGGAACCATCATGCCCCTTCCCGGTTGGAACTACATGATACGCTGTAGATCGAACGCCAAAGGAGCGGAAATCATGTATGATTTCGCACGTTATGTTCAGGAAGCCAAGATTCCATCCATCAGCCCCTATCTCCTCCGACCGGTCCGGTCGTACGAGCAGGCTCTGGCCGATATCGAAGCCGCGAACATCCGGGACAACAACGTCACGCTGTTCGTCAGGAGACCGTCGGCGGAACGCAGGGCTTCGACGAATACGGTCGCGGCCTAACCTTCGCCCAACGGGATGACGGCGACCCGATCCCCTGCTTTGCGGGGAGGATCGTCGACCGGGCGAACCAACAGGGCATTCGCCTGCGACAGCAAGGCCAGCCGCGAACTGTCCTGACTGTCGAAAGGTGTGACCTTGAGCGTACCTTGCCTCGTTTCGCACAGGGCGCGCATGTAATGTTCACGTGGACCGTTCTTCGGAAGATCGATTTCGAGATGCGCCTCCAGCACCGCTGCCGCGCGCGCTTCCATGCCTGAGAGAACCGCGAGAGCGGGGGCGAGAAAGACGCGGCCACAGACCATCGCCGAGACCGGATTACCCGGCAATCCGAGCATGGGCGTACCGTTCAGCCGCCCCGCCATCAGCGGCTTTCCGGGACGCATGGCCACCCTGTAGAGATCGAGTTCGAGACCATGGCCCGTCAGGGCGGGGCGGATCAGATCGTGATCGCCGACCGAAGCCCCGCCCAGCGTGACGAACAGATCGGCCTCGGCCCCCTCCAGCGCCAGACGCCGCAATGCATCCGGCTCGTCGGGCGCGATGGGCAGGATGTGCGCGGCCCCGTGCAGCGCCTCGATCAATGCCGCCAATCCGAAATTGTTGGACGACACGATCCCCCCCTCTCCCAGCGGATCGCCGGGCAGGGCCAGTTCGTCACCCGTGGCGAGCAAGGCCACGCGCGGCTTGCGATGGACCGTGACGAAAGCATGGCCCGCCGCTGCCAGAAGCGCGATGTTTTCGGGCGAGAGGCGGGTTCCCGCCGTCAGCAACGGATCGCCTTCGCGGAAATCGAGTCCGGCGCGGCGCAGGTAAGGGGCCGGATCGAGATCATCGTGCAGGATGATCCGGTTGCCGTCGCGCGTGGCGTCTTCCTGAATGACGATCCGGTCGAGACCGGGGGGAACGGGCGCGCCGGTGAAGATGCGGATCGTCTCGCCGGGACCGACCTGGCCCGAGAACGGATGCCCCGCCGCCGCCTCGCCGATGACGGTAAAGCCTGCACCCGGATGCACGGCATCGCCGCGCATCGCATAGCCGTCCATCGCCGAGGCATCGAAAGGCGGCTGGGTCCGCCGCGCCACGATCGACTGCGCGAGCACCCGCCCGACCGCCATGGTGATCGCGACCGTCTCGCGCCCGACCGGGGCCATGAGCGACAAAATGCGGGCGCGGGCTTCCTCGACGGAAATCATGCAGCCTCGAACAGCCCGGAAACACCGCCGTCCTTATAGGTCAGGCGCACCGCCTCGATCCGCATTCCCTTATCCACCGCCTTGCACATATCGTAGATCGTGAGGGCCGCGACGCTGACCGCCGTGAGTGCCTCCATCTCCACGCCGGTCTGGCCCGTGACCTTGGCCGTCGCCTCGATATCGATGGCGCCGGCCTCGCCATCGGGGTGGAAATCGACGGAAACCCTGGACAGGCCGAGCGGGTGGCACAGCGGAATGAGATCGGACGTCTTCTTCGCGCCCATGATCCCGGCAAGCCGCGCTACGCCGAGGACATCGCCCTTCTTGTGGCCGCCTTCGAGGATCATCGCGAGGGTCTGGCCCTGCATCACGATCCGACCGCGCGCCGTGGCCGTGCGGGCCGTGATCTCCTTGGTGGAGACATCGACCATCGCCGCCGCCCCCGTCTCGTCGAAATGCGTGAACCCAGCCATGCGCCCTCCTTGCCCGAGGCCCGGAGATACGGCGAAACGGGCGCAGGGGGCAAGCGTCTCACGTCACGGAAAAATCCTCGGTATGGACGAGGATACCGTCATCGCTCAGGATGACGATGCCGAAGGCCGGGGGATCGTCGTTCTCCACGCTCGTATCCATGCCCCCGAACAGCAGCGGCATCTGGCCGACCGTGCTTTTGAACACGGTCCAGGGCGTCGCGCGATGGACGCCCGAAATCGTGCGATGGATATGCCCGCAGAGCAGGTATCGCACGTTGCCGTGTCGCTCGATCAGGTCATGGAATGCCTCGCCCCCGCGCAGCATGATGGAATCCATGGCCTCGAAACCCGTGCGATGGGGCGGATGATGCAGAGCGAGGATGCAGGGCATGTCGCCCGCCTCCGAAAGCGCCGCATCCAGCCACGCCATTCGTCTTGCACAGAGTTCGCCCGCGTGGGACCGCGCCTCGCCTTCCCCGCGCAGGAGCAGCGTATCGAGAGTGACGAGACGGTAGCTTCCGATGGTCCTGACCTGCTGGACGAAGCCGTTCGGGTCGGCGGGCGCGTCCGGGAACACGGAGCGAAAGACTGCCCGATCGTCGTGATTGCCGAGCATCGGGACGACCGGGATCGGCAGATCGTCGAGAAGCGGTTTCAGCTTCCGATAGGATGCCTCGTCGCCCCAATGGGTGAGATCGCCGGTAAGCAGGATCGCCGCCGCATCGGGGACGCTGGCAAGAGCATGGGCCAGTCCGGCGCGCAGGCGCGATTCAGGGTCCGGGCATCCCGCGCGTGGCGTCACGGTCATATGCAGATCGGTGAAGACGAGGAATCGGGATGAAATCGCCATGGCCGTAATCCGTCGGGTTTACATTTTGACAGCGAGCCTAGCGATGCCTAACGCTTCAAGGAACGGTTTTTCGACAGGGAGCAGACCATGGCCGACGTGAAATGCGTGCAGATCGAGCAACCCGGCGGACCGGACGCGATGAAGATCGTCCATGTCGATATCGGCGACCCGACCGAAGGCGAAATCCGGGTCCGGCACCATGCCTGCGGCCTGAATTTCATCGACGTGTACCAGCGCGAAGGTCTCTATCCCCTGCCCATGCCCGCGACACTCGGGATGGAAGCGGCGGGCGTGGTCGAGGCGGTCGGACCGGGCGTGACGCATCTGACGGCAGGGGATCGGGTTGCCTATGCTTCCGGCCCTCCGGGCTCGTATTCCGAAGCGCGCGTGATGAAGGCGATGCATGTCTGCAAGCTGCCCGACGAGATCGATTTCGAGACCGGTGCGGCGATGATGCTCAAGGGTCTGACGGTCGAGTATCTGTTCAACCGCACCGCCCAACTGAAGGCGGGCGATACGATCCTGTTCCACGCAGCGGCGGGAGGCGTGGGCCTCATCGCCTGCCAATGGGCACGCTCGCAGGGCATCACGCTGATCGGGACGGCGGGAACCGACGAGAAATGCGCGCTGGCCAAGGAGCATGGCGCCGCCTTCACGATCAACTACCGTACCGAAGACTTTGCTGCGCGGGTCAAGGAGATGACGGGCGGCAAGGGCGTTCGGGCAGTGCTCGATTCGGTCGGCAAGGATACGTGGGACGGCTCGCTCGATTGCCTCGAACCCTTCGGACTGATGGTCACGTTCGGCAATGCCTCCGGCAAGGTTCCGCCCTTCGATCCCGGCATCCTCGGGCCCAAGGGCTGTCTCTACGTCACGCGCCCCACTCTCTTCGGCCATATCACCACCCGCGAGAAGACGCAGGAAATGGCCGACAACCTGTTCAAGAAGGTCACGGGCGGCGATGTGACGATCCGCATCGACCAGCGGTTCGCGCTCGACGACGTGGCCGAGGCACATCGCGCCCTGGAAGCGCGCAAGACGACCGGCGCAACGGTGCTGACGGTGTGAGCCCCGACGAGGAAGCCCTGCGCCGAGCCATCATCGACGGATGTCTGTCGATGAATGCCGCCGGGATCAATCGGGGGACATCGGGCAATATCTCCGCCCGGTTCGGGAACCGGATGATCGTGACTCCCTCGGCGACGCCCTATGATCGAATGACACCCGTCCGGCTCGCCGGTTGCGATCTGGGCCGCGAGGAGCCCGACTGGAACGGCCCGCTGCCACCCTCGACGGAATGGCGCTTCCATCGCGATATCCTGAACGCGCGACCGGAGATCGGGGCCATCGTCCATGCCCATCCGCCCTATTGCACGGCTTTCGCGATGGCGCGGCAGGGCATTCCGGCGGCGCATTACATGATCGCGGCCTTCGGGGGAACGGATGTGCGGTGTTCGGGCTATGCGACGTTCGGCACGGCGGCGCTGTCGAGACTGGCGCTCGACGCGCTCGACGGCAGGACCGCCTGTCTCCTCGCCAATCACGGGATGATCGCCCTCGGGGAAACGCTGGAGAAAGCACTGTGGCGGGCGGGCGAACTGGAGACACTGGCCCGCCAGTATCATCTGGCCCTCGCGATCGGCGGGCCTGTCCTCCTATCGGATGCCGAAATCGCGGAGACTGCCGCAGGCTTCGCGAATTACGGCCTGCAAGGCGAGGACGATCCCGTATCGCACCCTCGATAGATCGAGCCCTGCGTGGCCAATAACCGTGCCGCTACAACTTGTTCCGGTACGGTATGCAGTGTATAGCGAGCACGAATGTCGGGGTGGCCCCTTTGCCGTTTCCCGCACTGCACTATGTTCGGACCCAGAGTATCGCTGAGTATGCGTGACAAGAGGATCGCGATGACCCCGATTTCCCCGCTCAGGCTTGCCATGGCCACATTGCTCGTTGCGCTCGCGACGCCGGGATGTACGCGCCTTCTCAATCCCGATCCGCTGAACAAGACGGAATCCATCGTCAACGGGACGCAAGTGACGCGCGGCCCGTCCCGAGGCATTCGCGGTACGGTCGATTCCGGGTTCGCCTCTACCGCCGCGCCCACGGGGAACAGCTTCGAGCCAGCCGTCGGCGAGCCGTTCGGCGTCGAGGAGCTGGTCGGCCTCCCGGACAATTACGAGGCCATGCCCGAACTGCAGGGCATCGATTTCGGTGCGGAACAGGGCTTCGTTTCGGATATCGCGTCATCCGGAATCATTCCCGCCGACGAGAATTCCGCAGAGTATTTCACCTCGAATATCGGTCAGAGCGTCTATTTCGATACCGACAGCTCGGAATTGAACGAGCGATCGCGCGAGACGCTGCGGCGGCAGGCGGCGTGGCTGAACGTGAATGCGGGCGCGCGGGTGATCATCGAAGGCCATGCCGACGAACGCGGGACGCGGGAATACAACCTTGCCCTCGGCGACCGCAGGGCCAGCGCCACGCGCGGCTATCTGATCGCGGTCGGCGTGGATGAAAGCCGGATCGACAAGACGTCCTACGGCAAGGAGCGCCCGGTCGCTCTCGGATCGAACGAGGATGCCTGGGCGCAGAACCGTCGGACCGAGACGGTCATCGAGGGCGGTGAGACCTTCGCGCAGAACCCTTACGCCTCTGCCCCCCTTCCGAGCACCGGCAGCGAGGATCTGTTTCCGGCTACTCCGGTGACGTATGACACGATGGCATTTCCCGGCACCACGACGCTCGACCCGCTGACGACCTCGCCGATCGCAGGCGATACCTACGCGACGCCCGATCTGGGAACGATCACGTATGACGCGCCGTCCAGCGTCTATTCTGCACCCGGCATCGACTCGCAGACGCAGATCTTCGACAGCGGCTCCATCGCCCCGACCGTCTTCGAGACCCAGACGGTTTCGCCTCCCCCATACGGGATCATGGTTCCCGTGACGCCGACCACGACTTCCGGTACGGCCACCACGACCCGTATCGAGGATGTGAGCGTCGATGACCTGCTCCGCGACCCGAGCCTGATCGACCGGATCGGAACGCCCGGAGCGACGACGCCCGGTTCCTGAACGGCTCAGCCCCTCTCCATCACGAGAGTTTCCGTGTCCACGGTACAATGCGGAGGCGTGTATAGCCGAACTTTTCGGCGGCCGTCCAACGGCCGATCTGGCGGAGAAGACGCGCCCGTGAATCCGATGGCGTATGCGGTTCCACGTCGATAGGCCGTACGACCTGCGGATCACTCCACAGGCGGGCCACCGCATCGAAATCCGCAATTGCCTGTGCGCAGGATGCGCCGGTCGGTGCGACGTTCGGGGGTCGGCAAGGCGGATCAGTCCCGTTTGCCCTGTATGACCCGGTTCAGGATCATGGCGCAGAAGAGGATTGCGAAGCCCGCGAGAATGCCCTGCCCGACCGAAGAGTATTGCAGAGCTTCCAGAACGTCTTCGCCGAGACCCTTCGCGCCGATGAGGGAAGCCACGACGACCATCGCGAGGCTGAGCATGATGGTCTGGTTCACCCCTGCGAGGATCGAGGGCGCAGCGAGGGGCAGATCGACCTTCGTGAGCAGATACCATTTCGATGCACCATAGGCGATGGCGGCTTCACGGATGGATTCGGGCACGCCGCGCATTCCCAGCACCGTCAGGCGCACGACCGGCGTACCGCCGAAGATCATGGTCGTGATGACGGCGGCGGGCTTGCCGACGCTGAAGAAGGCGATGACCGGGATCATGAAGACGAAGGACGGCATGGTCTGCATGAAGTCCATGATCGGGCGGATCACCGCGTAGACGCGCGGGCGACGGGCGCAGAAGAGGCCGAGCGGGATACCCAGCGCGATCGAGATACACGCCGCCGTGCCGAGCAGCGCCAGCGTCGTCATCGCCTTTTCCCAGAAGCCGAACAGGCCCATATAGGCGAGGAAACAGGCCGATGCGATGGCTCCTCCCACTCCCGCCGACAGCCATGTCAGCAGGATGATGAAGCTGGCGATCACCGGCCACGGCGTCTTCACGAACAGGACTTCGAGGGCATCGAGTACGACGCGGATGCCGTAGCTGATCGACGCAAAAACCTGCTCGCCCGTATCGCGGACGAAGTTGAAGAAGGCCTCGACCCATTCGATTGCGGTCAGTCGGATCGACTGATCAGTCGGGAACTCGGCCAGCCAGCCCACCGCGCCGGGAAAGGCATAATGGACGATGCTGGCGGCGAAGATCAGCAGGACGAAGCCGATGCTGATCCCCGTGCGCCATGGCGTCAGACCGTGGCGCAGACTGCGATCGGACAGCCATTCGGAAAAGCGGTTTTCCAGCGCGGGGTTGGCGATGATGCCTTCGATCAGCTTGACGATGGCCAGAAACCCGAAGCCGAACAAGGCGATATCGATCGCATTGGCTTCCGCGACGGCGACTTCGGCCTGAATATCGGCAATGGCGGTTTCGAGCGAGGCGATCGTGCGCTTGAACACATCGACGTTGGAGGCCCCCTTGCTGATCGCGGATTCGAGCTGCTGATACCGGAAATCCAGCGTTCCCTGGATTTGCTCGATCCGCTCGCGCGCCCCGGCTCCGAGATCGCCGAACAGGCCGCGCGCGATCTGGATGACGCCGAAGGTTTCGAGGATCGTGAAGGGCAAGGCCCATTTCCAGAGGCTGCGCATCCCGAACCAGATCGGGCCGAGCAGCGCGGCGACGAGGTTGAAGGTCCAGGAGAACCTCGCCGTCGAGCCGATCTTGCGGAACTGATGCCGGTAATAGTCGGGGTTCGTTTCCACGAACGTCGCGACCAGCTCGTCGCGGCTCTCGGCGCGGGCATCGGCCAGTTGATCGGCGGTTTCGGTGGTCAGGACGGAATCGACGGCGCTCATGGTTCGGGGTGCTCCGATGATACTGCCAGGGGCCATTGGGATTGGACTCTTCCGCCGTCACCGAAGCGCCTGCGGCGCGCCCCACCCTCGTTCCCTCCCCGCAAGCGAGGAGGGAGGCGAAATCTCTGAAGCCGGTACGATGCAACTCCCTCCCCGTTTACGGGGGGCATCGCGCAGCGGAGGGCAAGGGTGGCGTTCATGTCAGGCGAGGAAGTACGAACATTCATGATGTCTCGGTTCCCTCGATGACGGTGCGCAGGAGATCGGCACGGGTGATGACGCCGATGCGGTTTCCGGCCTCGTCGTTCACGGTGAAAGGCCGTTCGTCGGCGATGGCATGTTCGATCATCTGGCTGAGATCGGCATCCTCGGGGAAGGATTTCACATCCATCGCCAGCGCGCCGTCGGTCGCCTCGAAGCCTGCGATATCCTGCATGATGGCATGGGCACGCACGACCTTGAGCCGCGAGATACCGGCGACGAAATCGGCGACGTAGTCATCGGCCGGATGCATCACGATCTCTTCGGGCGTCCCGATCTGCACGACACGCCCATCGCGCATGATGGCGATCCGGTCGCCGATACGGACGGCTTCGTCGAGATCGTGGGTGATGAACACGGTGGTCTTGTTCATCTGGCTGGCAAGCTTCATGAATTCGTTCTGAAGCTGTCGCCGGATCAGCGGATCGAGGGCGGAGAACGGCTCGTCCATCAGCAGGATTTCGGGGTCCGACGCCAGCGCACGGGCCAGCCCGACCCGCTGCTGCATCCCGCCCGACAGTTCATGTGCGAACTTGTTGCCCCAGCCGGTCAGCTCGACCATGTCGATGGTGCGTTCGGCGATCTCCAGCCGATCGTTCTTGTTGATTCCCCGGATTTCGAGCGGCATGGCGACGTTGTCGATCACCGAGCGATGCGGCATCAGCGCGAAATTCTGGAAGACCATCGCGATATGCTCGTTGCGATAGCGGCGCAGGACATCCGCACGCATGGCCATGATATCCTCGCCGTTCACGACGATGCGTCCTGCCGTCGGTTCCAGCAGGCGGTTGATATGACGGACGAGGGTGGATTTGCCGCTGCCCGACAGACCCATGATGCAGAAGATTTCACCGGGACGGATGCTCATGGTGGCATCGGCCACGCCGATCACGCAGCCATGCTTTTCCAGCACCGCCTTCTTCGTGATACCATTGGTGCGGATATCATCGAGCGCCACGCCGGCACCCTCGCCGAAGATCTTCCAGACGCCCTCGATCTCGATGGCAAAGCCGGTTTTCCTGGAAGCCGTCATGCCATTTTCCCGGATCAGATATTGGAATGTCATGCCCGCAAAAGCGGGCATCTCTGCGAACGGTGAGAGATTCCCGCTTTCGAGAGCGGGAATGACGGGGTGCTGGATCAGCCGTCGATCATCTTGGTCAGTTCATCGACACGGATCATGATGCCTTTCAGCTCCTTCATGATCGCCTCGTTGGACATGCCGGCAGAGCCGCCACCGATCCCAAGCCATTCATCGACGCGGTCGCCATTCGCCTCGACCCATGCCTTCGCGACGTCCGCCGCATCCTTGCCACCCTCGATCTCGAAGGCGAAGTTGGAAACGTCGTCCCCGCTCAGGGCGATGTTCTGCACCAGATCGGCGACGGCAGGAGCGCGGTCGGCGAGGGATTTCGAATAGGCGATCTGCACCTGCTTGAGCGCATCCTCGGTCATCACCTTGGAATTCTCGAACCAGTCGGGATCGTCGCTCGGCTGAAGTGCCTTGTACTGATCGGGGTCGAAGGCAGGCTCTTCCAGACGCACGATATCATGCTGGAACCAGATCGCGTGGGGCGAGTAGCAATAGAAGGCGTAGCCGATGCCCTTGCGGATGGAATCGCCCACGGTGGCGGTCATCACGGACTGATCGGCGCGGACCGGCTCCATGAAGGGCATCAGGCCGTAATCTCGAACCTTCACCTGATTGACGTTGGCCGAGGCCCAGCCCGGTGCGCCGATCCAGATTTCGCCCTTGCCGTTGCCGTCGCTGTCCATCAGCTTGGCGATCTCGGGACGCGCAAGATCGAAGATCGAGGTGACGCCGTTCTTCTCGGAAAACTCCTTCGAGACGCAGAAGCTCTGCTTGCCTTCGTAGGGATTTTCCGACAGCGCGACAGTGCCGGTGCCATCGACGTATTTATCGGTAAAGCTCTTCTGGTTGGGCAGCCAGACATCGGGGTGGATGTCGATATCGCCCTTGCCTGCATCCATGGCGGCAAAGATCGCGGCATTGTTGCCGGGAACGAGAGTCGCCTCGCCGCCGATCTTCGATTCCACGATCTCCGCGATCAGATGGGCGATGGCCTGGGCGCCCGTCCAGGACGGCGCGCCGATATTGACCTTTTCCGCAAAAGCGGTCGATGTGGTCATCGCGAGGGCGCATACGGCCCCGAGAAGCGTTCTTTTCATCTTACTCTCCCTGTTATCGGCACAGGTGATCTCATGGAGAGCGATTTTGCCAGTCTTTTGTTGCGGCGCGGCGAAGCGTCGTGGATATCGGGGCAGGCTGCCCCATCCTCTCCAAACAGCACGAACAGCCGGAAATCTCCGATGATCGCAGAACGCCTTCACGCCCTGGTCGCCGATTCGAGCGCGGAGACCGATTCCGGGGAAGCGCGGCGGTTCTCGACGCATTTCGTGGCCCTGGCCCTGACGAAGATCGCCGACGGACTGATCGACCCGAAGATCGTGCTGTCCTGGCTGCTCACTGCGCTCGGGGCACCCGGATACATCATCGGGGCGCTGGTCCCCGTGCGCGAATCCGGTGCGCTGCTGCCGCAACTGGCCCTCGCGCGCCAGATCCAGAGACGGCCCCGGCGCAAGGGGTTCTGGGCCATCGGGTCACTGGTGCAGGGGGCGGCGGCACTCGGGATGGCGGCAGCGGCGCTCCTGACCTCCGGGGCGACGGCGGGGTGGCTGATCCTCGGGTGCCTCGCCGTTCTGGCCGTGGCGCGCTCCTCGTGTTCGGCGAGCCACAAGGACGTCCTCGCCCGCACCGTCGAGAAGGGCACGCGCGGCGCGCTCTCCGGGGCGGCGGGAACCATCGGGGCCGTGGCCGTCTTCGCCTTTGCCGCCGCGATCGGCACGGGGATCGTCCCGCGCGAGACGACGACCATCGCGTTGGTGATCGGAATCGCGGGCATCCTGTGGCTGATCGCGGGATCGGTGTTCTTCACGCTGGACGAAGCGGCGGACGAAGCGGCCAGAGATGCCCGGATCAGCCTCGCCGACCTGTGGACTCCCCTGCGCGAGGATCGCGAGTTCCGAACCTATATCGCCACGCGCGGCCTGATGATCGCCACGGCGCTCGCGCCGCCTTTCCTCGTGATGTTGTCCGAACGCAGCAGCGAGGGATCGGGAGGCGCTGCCCTCGGGCCGCTGATGGTCGCTTCGGCCAGCGCGACGATCCTCTCGTCCTATGTCTGGGGTCGCCTGTCCGACCGCTCCAGCCGCAGGACGCTCCAGTTCTCGGGCGTCCTCGCCGCGCTGACACTGGGCGGGGCGGCAGCGACGGGATGGGCCACGGGGGGTATCGGCGTCTGGACGGCGGCCACCTTCCTGTTCGTCGCGCAGATCGCCTACGAAGGCACGCGCTCGGGGCGCAAGATCCATCTCACCGATATGAGGACCGGTGGGCGCAAGGCGATCTACACGGCCCTGTCCAATACGCTGATCGGCGCATTGCTGATCGTGGGCAGCGGATTCGGACTGCTGGCCGATGCCTTCGGTCCGGCGGCGGTGCTGGCCGTCTTCGCCATGATGGCGGCGCTCGGCGCGCTGGTCGCGACCCGGTTATCGGAAGTGCAGGCGGATACCTGACGCTGGAAATCAATTCAGATACGAAACCGAAAGGTGTATCGAAGGCTTTTACCGCAATGGCTCAGCAGGATCGGAACCGAGCGCATGGAAGTCGTCGCACTGATCCTCGCGATCTGGTTGTTCTTCAGTCAGAACAAGCTCCGCAAGACCGTGCTTCAGCTGCGCGACGAGTTGGAGACCCTGAAAGCGGCGGAGCGCACGCAATCGCCCTCCTCCGTTTCGGATCCGCAGACATCGAAACGCAATCCCTGGGAAGAACCGCGCGCGGCGGATGACTTCGGACTGTCCGATCTCCCCCCGGAGCGGGCGACATCGACGCCTCTCGACGAGCCTCCTGCCTCTGCCGAACCGGATGCGCCGCCGAAATCCTATGTCTTCGATCCGGAAAACATCGCGCGGCTATCGGCATGGATCAAGGAGAACTGGTTCATCGCCATCGCGGCGCTGTCGCTGGCGATGGCGGGGATATTCCTCGTGCAATACGGGATCGAGAACGGCGTTCTCTCTCCCCGCAACCGCGTCTTCTGTTCGCTGGCTTTCGGAGCCGCGCTGATCGGGTTCGGCGAATGGGTCCGCCGCCGCACGGGAGACGGTGCCGAAGACACCACGGCATTCCTGCCCTCGGCTTTCGCGGGGGCCGGTGTCGTCACGCTGTTCGCGGGAACCGTGGCGGCGCGGCAGCTCTACGGTCTTATCGGACCGGAAATGGCCTTCGCCGGTCTCGTCATGGTCGCGCTGCTGGCGGTCCTGCTGGGTTGGCTCTACGGGCCGTTGCTCACCGTCGTCGGGATTATCGGAGCCGTCGTCGCTCCCTTCATCGTCGGTGGAGACAGCGATGGTGTGGCATGGCTGTTCTACTATTTCGCCCTGATTGCCGCGATGGGATTGGGGGTCGATACGATGAAGCGGTCGGCATGGGTCTCGACCGTCGGCATCGTGGTTCCCTATATCGGGGCTGCGTTACTCTGGACGATGACGGGATCGGAGCATTTCCTCGCCTTTGCCGCGCTCGTCGCCATGGCGACCGTCATCGTCCCGACGCGCAGCCTGAGACCGGCTTTCGGGGGCGCGATGACTTTCCATGCCCTCCATCGTCTCGGAAGCAAGGGCTGGCCCGAATTTCCGACCCGGCTTGCCGCTGCCGGGATACTGGCCCTGACCGTCGTGGCCGTCTTCGTATCACTCGATACGGCGGTTCCGTTCTACCTGTCCCTCACGGCACTGGCGCTGGCGCTGTGCGGGATCGCGTTCTGGCTGGATGAGAGCGCCGCGCTGGAAGACCTCGCCGTGCCGATCGCGATATCGATGCTCTCCGTGATCGGGCTGCAGGGATTTCTGGGCCTGCCGGTTGCGGATGCTTTCGCCTCGCTCTCCTCCGACGGCAATGTAGCCGCCCCCCGAACGGTGACATGGCTCACCGGCTTCGGCCTTGCCATCTCGGCGCTGGCAGGGTGGAAAAGCCTGCGTGGCGGCTCGCTTTGCGTGTTCTGGGCAGCAGGGGCGGCGGTGTTCGCACCCGCAACGGTGATCCTCCTCGCCTTGTTCTGGGACCCGCTGTCCCAGTTGAGCGATATCGCGTGGGCAACGCATGTCATGGTGGTCGCGGCCCTGATGACCGTGCTCGCAGAGCGGGCGCGGCGCGTCGAAGGAACGCCGCAACTGCTCACGTCGCTCTACGCGCTCGCGGCCCTGAACATGATCGCCTTTGCCATGTCGATCATGCTGACCGAGACGGCGCTGACCTTGGGCTTTGCCGCCATCGTCGTCTCCAGTGCGTGGCTGGACCGGAAATTCGACATCGCTCCGGTAAGCTGGTTCGCGCAGCTCGGTGTCCTCGCCTGCGGATTTCGTCTGGTCGCCCATCCCGGCATCCCGTGGGCACTGGAAACGAGTACGATGGAGCTGTGCATCGGCTTCGTCGGCACGGTCCTGCTGCTCGGGGTCGCCTGGTATCTGTTCCGGTATCGCGAGCGTAGTGCCGCCACGATCGTCACCGAGTCGGCGATCTGGAGCCTGAGCGGCGTGTTCGTATGCCTGCTGCTCTACCGCGCGCTGGACGACGGCAGGACGGATACGCATTGGGCGCTTTCGCTGTTCGCCATGATCTGGCTGATCGCCGCAGCGGCGCAGTTCCATCGCGCCAGGATCGGCGGGGCCTTCCAGAAGGTCCGGCTGGGCCTCGGCGCAGCCTTTTCCGCAATGGGGCTGTCATTACTCGTCCTGTCGATGACCATCGCCAATCCGCTGCTGCGCGACACGGTGATCGGCCCGCCCGTCATCGACAGCCTGCTGATCGCTTATCTGTTGCCCGCGCTGCTGCTCGGCGGGGCAGCATGGAACCTGCGCGGCTTCGACCGGAGGCTCCGTATCGGCATGGTCGCCGGAGCGGCGATTTCCGCCACGCTCTATGGCGCGCTCGAAATCCGCCGCCTGTGGCATGGCAGCGATCTGACCGATCCGGGCGTCATGGACGGCGAGCTTTACGCCTACACCATCGCGATGCTGTCGACCGGGGCGGTGATCCTGCTGCTCGCCCTGTGGAAGAAATCCGCCGTCCTGCACAAGATCGCCATCGCGATCATCGGATTGACCATCGCCAAGGTCTTCCTGATCGACATGAGCGGTCTGGAAGGTCTTACCCGCGTTCTATCCTTCCTCGCACTCGGCCTCGCGCTGGCCGGACTGGCCCTGCTGAACCGCTGGATCGTACAGACGCTCGAAGACGAATGAGGCGTCATTCGACCTGACGCCCGAAACATGCACACTGGCTGTCCAAAACGATTCGACGGAACGACAGATGACCGACATCGCTGCCCGCGTCTATTCCCATAACTGGAAGATCGATCCGATCGTCCGGTCGGTTATCGACACCGATTTCTACAAGCTGCTGATGGCGCAGAGTATCTTTCGCCGTCACCGCGACACGAACGTTACGTTCAGCCTCATCAACCGCACGACTTCGGTTCCCCTCGCGGATATCATCGACGAGGCGGAACTGCGCGAACAGCTCGATCATATCCGCACCCTGCGCCTGTCGCGCGGCGAATCCACATGGCTGCGCGGGAACATGTTCTATGGCGAGCGGTTCATGTTCTCGCCCGATTTCGTGGCGTGGCTGGAAGGATTCCAGTTCCCCGAATACGATCTGCAGCGCAAGGGCGACCAGTACGAGCTGACTTTCGACGGCCCGTGGGTCGAGGCGACGATGTGGGAGATTCCGGCCCTCGCCGTCATCATGGAACTCTATTCACGCTCGGTCCTCAAGAGCATGGGGCGCTTCGAACTGCAGGTGCTCTATGCGCAGGCCATGACGCGGGTATGGGAGAAGATACAGCGCCTGAAGAAACTGGACGGCCTGCGGATCGCCGATTTCGGCACCCGTCGCCGCCACGGCTTTCTGTGGCAGGACTGGTGTGTGCAAGCGATGATGGAGGGAATGGGCGAGAAGTTCGTCGGCACCTCGAACTGCCTGATCGCCCTGCGCCGGGAGGTCGAGGCCATCGGAACCAACGCGCATGAACTGCCGATGGTCTATGCCGCGACCGCCGAAGACGACGAGGCGCTGGCCGCTGCCCCCTATCGCGTGTTCGAGGACTGGCAGAAGGACTATGCCGGGAACCTGCTCATCATCCTGCCCGATACCTACGGGACGGACGGATTTCTGGACCGCGCGCCGGACTGGCTGGCCGATTGGACCGGCATCCGCGTGGATTCGGGCGACCCGGTTGCCTGCGGCGAGCGCGCGATGGCCTGGTGGCGCTCGCACGGCCAAGATCCGGTCAGGAAGCTGATGATCTTCTCGGACGGGCTGGACGTCGACAGGATCGAGGAACTGCACGCCCATTTTCACGGGCGGGTCGGTCTCGCCTTCGGCTGGGGAACACTGCTGACCAATGACTTCAGAGGCTTGGCTCCCGATGGGGGGCTGGAGCCGTTCTCGCTGGTCTGCAAAGCCCTCTCCGCGAACGGAAAGCCGACCGTGAAGCTGTCGGACAATCCGAAGAAGGCCATGGGACCGGCGGACCAGATAGCGCGGTACAAGCGTGTCTTCGGGGTAGGCGAGCAGGAAGAGGCGGACGTGGTGGTCTGACCTCCCATCCGGTCGTGATCCCCGCGAAAGGGGGGCCGGTCCCAGCGGCGTCGGATCTCCGCTTTTACGGGGGTGACAAGGGTTCAACTTGCCGTGTGCATTCGCTTCTTGCGCGCCCGCGTTACCTTGGTGCCTTCATCACTGCCGTCATGGAAGGTACCGAACCAACGGTCCCACGGCATCTCCTGATTGCCGTAATTGCACTCGTAATACCGGTGATGGAGCTGATGATAGAAGGTGCCCAGGGCAAGACGGCGTTTGTCCTTCACGAGCAGGTTTTCATAGCCGGTATGGGTCATCGCCGCGCCGGGACCGAGATAGATGACATGGAAGATCAGATGGACGGGATGGCTCGCCACGATCCAGTGGATGCAGAGCGACGAAATGTAGAGGAAATGCTCGACCGGATGCATCGAAAAGCCCGACCATGGCCCGACATTGACGTTCCGGTGATGCAGTGAATGGACATGCCGATAGAGAAACGGGACGTGCAGCAACCGGTGAACCCAGTAGAAATGGAACGCCGACCAGATCGGCAGCAATACGAGCGCCATCACGAACCAGACCGGGTTCGACGCCAGCGTGATCGTGGGTGCATAGCCATTGGCCATCGACCACATCACCGCGCACTGGAACGCGGTCAGTTGCGCGACACCACTGCCCAGCGACCAGAACATGTTGTCATGGACCTGATCGGAGAAATTCCACAGACGGTTGCCGGTCGCCTGCTCACGACGGTCGAATTTCAGCGCCTTGCCCTGCCCTTTTCGCATGTAGAAATACCAGTGCAGCCCGCCTGCCACGGCAATCACCAGCCCCATGTTAACGGCCCAGACCTGCAAGACCCAGCCGACGGCGAAGCTCTGCGCGACCTGCAGGGGCGGATAGAACGCCCACCAGCAGACCACGGCGAGCACCACCATCATCACCCGCTCGCTCAAGGTCAGCCAGTTCCGCGCGACCCATCGCCCCAGAAAGCCCGGATCGGGCGGCCAGCGAAACACCGACGAATCCGCCAAGGGCAAATCGGGATGATAGTTCCATTCCCGGCTCATGGGCTCGGGCGACGCATCGATTCGGTCGGTCATGGCAAGGCTCGCAGACTGTTTTACCAACCGTGTTCTCTCACCATCCATGTCTCTTTCCGAAAAGCGACATGGGAGAGGTCGTGATCGAACCATTCGACGCGGATCACCATCGTCATCCTCATTGACCTTTCCCCCCCCGACCCTTAGCCCTGAGACACGGTAACAACGGGCGGGATCATGCGGCTGATCGACCGATATTTTCTGAAGCAGACGGTCCAGCCTTTCGTCTTCTTCACGTTGATCCTGACCTGCGTGATCTGGCTGGCCCAGTCGTTGCGCGTGATCGACCTGATCGTGAACAACGGCCAGTCTGCGCGGATTCTCATCGATTTCGCCGTGCCGCTGCTGCCGCAGGTCATGTCCATCGTCCTGCCGGTCGCGGCATTGGCGGCGGTGATCTTCACGCTCAACCGGGCACTGGTCGATTCGGAGATGGTCGTCGTCTATGCCACCGGACAGGGGCGTCTGTCGGCGATCCGGGCGGTGATCATCTTCGGCGTTCTCGTCTCGCTGATCCTGACGGTCGTGGTCGTCATCCTGATGCCCATCGGCCAGCAAGTGCTGCGCGACCGCACGGCGGAGGTCCGGGCGGATATCGCCGCCGGGCTGATTCAGGATGGGCGCTTCATCCATCCGGGTCAGGGCCTGACCGTCTATATCCGCGAACAGAACGGGCCGGAGGATATGCGCGGCCTGCTGGTCCATGACGCCCGCGACCCCGACGAGGCCGTCACGATGCACGCCCGGCGCGGCGTGCTGACCGATACCGCGCAGGGACCGCGCCTCGTCATGTTCGACGGTATGGCCCAGCGCCACGACAAGGCGACGGGCGGGCTGAACCTGCTGCAATTCGAAAAGCTGACCTACGATCTTTCCGCCTTCGGGATCGATCCGGAGAACCGCGACCGCAAACCGAGCGAGTATTTCTTCTGGGAACTGCTCTGGCCCGAGGGAGAACTGTCGGAAAGACAGCGCGGCAGGTTCACGTCCGAAGGCCATGAACACCTGACGACGCCGCTCTATGGCATCGCCATCGTCCTCGCCGCCGCCGCCGTCATGCTCGGCGGGCATTTCAGCCGTCGGGGCTATTTCTGGCGCGTGATCATCGCGGCCTTCGTCGGAATCGGATTGAGGATCTCCGGCATCGTGCTGCAGAACGCCGTGAAATCGAATGCGGATATCTGGCCGGTGATGTACATTCCGCCCGTTCTTGGCACCGTCTTCGCGCTCTGGTTCCTCTCGCGCGGACGGTTCAGCGAATCGGCCCCGCCTCCGGACGATCTTTCGGACGAGGCTCTCGCATGACCCTGTTCCGCTATATCTTCGGGCGCGTATTGTTCATCTTCCTTTTCGCCTTCGCGACGATCCTGGTGCTCATCATGATGATGGATACGGTCGAATTGCTGCGCCGGGGCGGTGGGCGCGAAGGCATCACCGGGATACTCATCACGATGGCGGCGCTCCATGCGCCCAGCATCTCCATGAAGACCGTACCGTTCGTCATGCTGCTGAGCGGGATGTGGGCCTACATGCAGCTTGCCAGATCGAGCGAGCTGGTCGCGGCCCGTGCCGCCGGACATACGTACTGGGCCGCCGCGCGCGCGGGCATGGCGGCGGCCATCATGATCGGCCTCTTCGCCACCACGGTCTACGGGCCGCTCTCCGCAACCGCACTCAACGCCTATGAACGGCTCGAGGCGAAATATCTCGGCGGCAACGGCAGCCTCTTCTCGGTCACGTCGGAAGGATTGTGGCTGCGCGAAAGCCGCGAAGACGGACAGACCGTCATCCGCGCCTCCCGCACCAATGCCGAAGGCACGGAGTTGCGGGAGGCGACCTTCCTGATCTTCGGGGCAGGCGATGCCCTGCTGGAAAGGATCGATGCCGGTCGCGCCGATCTTCGGGAAGGCGAATGGGCGCTTTCGGACGTGATTACCCATCGCGTCCAGTACGGGCGCAATGCCGAGCCTCCGGCACCCGTCAGGACGGCGCGGTCGCGGATACCCACGCGCCTGACCGCCACGGAGATCCAGAACAGCTTCGCCGCTCCCGAATCGATTTCCTTCTGGGCGCTTCCAGCGGCCATCAAGGGGATGGAGCAGGCGGGTTTTTCCGCACGCCGGCATCGTTCCTATCTCCATGCGATGATCGCCCTGCCCTTCTTCATGGCCGGTATGACCCTGATTGCCGCCGCTTTTGCTATCCGCCCACCCCGCTCCGCGAAATTCGGCTGGATCGCGCTCGTTTGCGCTCTCGCAGGATTCGCGCTCTACTTCCTCGGTGATGTAAGCATGGCGCTCGGGGCATCCGGGGCGGCCCCGCCGGAAATGGGGGCATGGGCACCCGTGATCGCCGCCGGACTGTTCGGTGTCGCCCTGTCGTTGTACTTTGGAGAAGCGTGACGATGATCCCGCACCGCACGATCCGCCGCCTTCTCGCCGGTTGCGCCGCCGTCGCCCCGTTGCTTACCGGCCTGCCCGCGAGCGCACAGGATTTCGACCGGGGCCTCTTCGACGACGATGTCAGCGGATTCGGCGAGACGTCGTCCTCCTATACATCCCGCGCGATCACCTCCCGCACGATGGTCGAAGACCCCGTCACGCGCGATACGGTACGGGTCGATCCTCTCGGTATCGGGACCGTGGATACCGGGATACCCCTGATCCTCGAAGCCGACGCCGTCACCTACGATACCCAGGGCCGCGTGGCCCGCGCCATCGGTGATGCGGAGGCATTCTACGGCGACCGGGTACTCGGTGCCGATGCCCTGATCTACGATGTGGCGAACGGCACCGTGGCCGCCGAGGGCGCGGTTGCCCTGCGCAACGACGATGGCAGCTTTCTCTTCGCCGACGATGCGCGGCTGGCCACCGACCTGACCAACGGGACGATTACCCAGCCGCGCTTGTTGATCGAGGGAGGCGGCAAGCTCGCCGCCGTTTCGGGCGAGCGCGTGGACGGTCGCTATACCGTGCTGTCCAAGGCCGTCTACAGCGCCTGCGACGTCTGCGTTGACGACCCCACTCCGCTCTGGCGGGTCAAGGCCAACAAGGTGATCCACGACGAGGTGTCGCGTGACATCATCTATCAGGATGCCACGTTCGACGTGGAAGGGGTCAGCGTCTTCTACCTTCCCTATTTCCGCCATCCCGACCCGTCGGTCGAGCGGCGCACGGGGTTCCTGACCCCGAGTTTCTCGCGCAACGAGACCATCGGATTCACGGCGAAGACACCCTATTTCTTCAATCTCGCTCCGAACCGGGATCTCACCGTCACCCCCTATGTCACGACGCGCGACGGCTTGCTGCTGGAAGCCGAGTATCGGGCGCGCACGGAGTCGGGGCAATACCGCCTCTTCGGTACCGGCACGATCAACGATTCGCTCGGAGATGGAAACGAGTTCCGGGGGGCGCTGAACGGCGATGGACTTTTCACGCTCGATTCGCTCGGCGCATCCGATTGGTATGCCGGATACGACGTCGATCTGGCCTCGGACGACACGTTCCTGCGTCGCTACGACTACACCGACGAAGACCGGACCACGAGCCGCGCTTTCGTGGGCAGCCAGACCGATCGACTGTTCACCGAAACGAACCTGATCTACTTCCAGAGCTTTCGCCCCGAGGAGGACAGCGATCTCATTCCGCAGGTTCTGCCCGAGTTCCGCTATTCCAACCGCATCGTGGAAGACCCGTGGGCAGGCACCGTCACGGTCGAGGCGAATGCGGTCCGGCTGGAACGACAGGACGGTCGCGACTACAACAGGGCCGGTGTGGGTGCCCAGTGGCGTCGCCCCTTCATCACCGATCCCGGCCTTCTCATCACGCCTTTCGCCGATGTCCAGGCCGATCTCTACCTGATCGAGGACGATCCGGCCTTCAGCGAGAATACGGAAATCCGCACGACCGGCGCATTCGGCGTCGATCTACGCTATCCGCTGGTCGCGCAGAACTCACTCGGCACTCATCTCATCGAGCCGATCGTGCAGGTCATCGCGGCCCCCAATTCGAGCGATAACGACTCGATTCCCAACGAGGACAGTCTTGATACGGAATTCGACGAGACGAGCCTCTTCTCGATGGATTCCCGTTTTCCCGGTCAGGACCGGTTCGAGGGAGGACACCGCGCGAATGTCGGCGTCCGCTACGACTTCGAAAGCGAATCCGGGTTCGGGATCGAGGCGGTCTATGGCCGCGTGATCCGATTGCGCGACAACGAGGAATTCTCGTCGTCCTCGGGCCTGCGCGAGGAACTCAGCGATCATGTCGGCGCGATCCGTCTCACCTTGCCGCCATATTTCGATATTACGCATCGGTTCAGGCTCGACGGGAACGAAAGGGACTTTCAACGCCATGAGCTCTATGCCCGTGGCCAATACGGCCCGGTCAGTGGCAGCCTGGGCTATCTCTTCCTGGAAGCGGACCCCCTCGCGGGATTCGACGAGGATCGCGAGGAAATCTATGCCAATGCCGCGATCAAGGTGGCCGAGGAATGGACGCTGTACGGGTCGAGCCGCGCCGATCTGGAGGATTCGCGTTTCGTCTCGTCTCGGGGCGGCATACGGTACGAGAACGAATGCTGCGCCGTTGACCTGTCGATCAAACGCCGCTTTAACGATGACCGTGACGCGAATGACGACACCTCCGTGGGCCTTCGGGTCCGTCTCAAGAGCCTCGGAGGATGATCGAACCCCGCGCAAACAGAAAACGGGATGAACGCGAACGATGACGACCCGGAAAATCCGACCCCGCATACTTCTCGCAGCCTCGCTCGCCGCACTCGTGCTCGGTGCGACGCATCGGCCCGTCCTGGCGCAGGACTTCTCGCCAGCCGTCATCGTCAATGACGAGATCATCACGGGCTACGACATCGATCAGCGCCGGAAGCTTCTCGAAGCGGCCGGGGGCGGCGAAAGCTATACCCGAGAAGAAATCGTGACCAGGCTCGTGAACGATACCCTGCGGTTGCAGGCGGCACGTCGGGCGGGAATCAGGCCGACGACAGCGGAAATCGAAGAGGGTTTCTCTCAACTTTCGCGGGGTCAGGGCCGCGATCCGCAGACGATGCGCCAGTATTTCAGGTCCAGAGGCGTCAGCGACCGGCATCTCGATCAGCAGATCGCCGCCGAAGTCGCATGGCGCGATCTCGTACCCCGCACCTACATGCCGCGCATCCGCATCTCGGACGATGAGCTTGCCGAAGTGATGGGCACTGCGGAGGCCGCACCGACCGAACAGCAATACCTGCTCTCCGAAATCCGCCTGCCCATCGATACGCGCGGTGAACAGGCGGTTCTGGCGGAAGCGGGCACCCTGCTCCAGCAACTCAGGAGTGGCGCGACCTTCGGCGATATCGCACGTCAGCGCAGCGCCGGCATCAGCGCCGCATCCGGGGGTGATCTCGGCTGGGTCGGCCTGTCCCAGATGTCACCGACGGTTCAGGGGATCGTCGGGCCGATGACCAAGGACCGGGTGACGCGGCCTTTCGTCGATGGCAGCGAGGTCGTGATCGTCGGTATCCGCGATACGCGCGGTCCCGCCGGTATCACGCCGGCCAGCTACCGTATCTCGCAACTCGTCGTCGGGGTCGCTCCCGATGCCGCGCCGTCCATCGCGGCCAGTGCCCTGCAACAGGCACAGGCCGCAAAGGCCCGCGTAACCGATTGCGCATCGGTCGAGTCGCTCAAGGATCAGTACCTGCCGATCTCCGGCGATGTGGGAACGCTGACCCCCGAACAGATGCCCGGACCCGTGCGCAACGCGGTCCTCACGCTGCCGGTGGGCGGGATCAGCGACCCGATCCGCTCGAATGACGGATTTCACGTGATCGTCCTCTGCGACAAGATCGAAAGCGGCGAAAATGCCGGCCCGACGGGATCGCAGGAAGATGACGCCCGCCGCCGTCTTACCGCCGAGAAGCTGGGCCGCTACTCGGCCAGCCTGTTGCGCAAACTGCGTCGCGAAGCCGTGATCGAAGAACGGTGATCGCGCATCGTGGCAGGTAATGCGCCTCTCGCCGTGACGATGGGCGACCCCGCCGGAATCGGTGGGGAGCTGACCATCATGGCGTGGGCACGTCGGGGCGAGGGGGCCGTACCCTCCTTCTACGCCCTCGACGATCCGGCCCGCCTCGCGGCCGTCGCGGAGGCGACGGGTCATGCCTGCCCCATCGTCGAGATCGACGATCCGCGCGATGCCGACACGGCCTTTGCAGACTCTCTCCCCGTCCTGCCCCTGCGCCTCGCAGTCCCTCAGCCTGCCGGGCAGCCGGTTCCCGATAACGCATCATGCGTCATCGCCTCCATCGAGCGCGCCGTGGCCGATGCCATGGCAGGGCGCGCGGCGGCGGTCGTGACCAACCCCATCAACAAGCGTGCCCTGCACGAAGGGGCCGGGTTCGCCTATCCCGGTCATACCGAATTCCTGGCTGCCTTGGGCGGCGTTCCGACCTCCGTGATGATGCTGTCCGCCCCCGGTCTGCGCGTCGTCCCGCTGACGGTCCACACCGCCCTGCGCGACATCTTCGACGGCATCACGCCGGATGCCATCATGGCCACCGCGCGCCTGCTGCACGAGGCTCTGCGCCACGATTTCGCCCTGCCATCCCCCCGTATCGCCATCTCGGGCCTCAACCCCCATGCGGGCGAAGGCGGATCGATGGGCATGGAGGAAATCGAGATCATCGCCCCCGCCATCGACGCATTGCGCGCCGAGGGCATCGACGCCACCGGCCCGTGGCCGGGCGACACGATGTTCCATGACGATGCCCGTGCCGGATATGACGTCGCGCTCTGCATGTACCACGATCAGGCCCTCATCCCCCTGAAGACGCTCGACTTTCACCGGGGCGTCAACATCACCCTCGGCCTGCCCTTCGTGCGCACCTCTCCCGACCACGGCACCGCCTATGACCGCGCCGGAAAAGGCACCGCCGACCCGCGCAGCTTCATCGAGGCTCTGCGCACCGCCCGCGCCATGGCCGATGCACGGGCGACGCCGAAGGCCGCTGCATGAGCGGCAAGATCGTCAATCTGCGACACGCCCGCAAACGCAGGACCCGCGAGGAGAACGCGAAAACGGGCGACGCGAACGCCGCCCGCTTCGGGGTGTCGAAACACGAGCGCGAAGCCCGCGCCAAGGAAGAGGCGAAAGCCGCCCGCGATCTGGATGGGCATAAGCGGGAGACCTGAGTTCGCCCTGCTCCGACCTCTGCGCCGGGGCCGGTGTAAGCGAAGAAAAGCCCCGGCGCGAAGGCCGGGGCAGGGAGATCGTCAGAGGAACAACTGATAGCTGGCCGCCGAGTATTCGTACCCGCCCGACCCGTTCTCCTTCACATATCCGACTGCCGGATAGGGCATGTGATACCCGATGAACGGGATGCGGTCGGCGGCGAGCATTCCGAACACCCGTCTGCGGGTCGCGGCAGCCGCTTCCTTGTCCATGTCGAATTTCACATGCCAGTCGGGCCGCTCCAGCGACGCGACGAAATGGTTCGCCGTGTCCGCCGTTACCAGCACCCGCCTGTCGCCGCTCTCGACGTGATAGATCGTATGCCCCGGCGTATGCCCATGCGCGGCCATGGCCGTCACGCCGGACACGACATCCTCGCCATCCTTCAGGAACGTCATCTTCTCGGCGAAAGGCTGGACGTTCGACAACGCCAGCTCGTTTTCCTTGCCGATCCAGTGATCGTATTCCATGGCCGTCGTCACGTATCGGGCGTTCGGAAAGGCGGGTTTGCCCTCCACCATCATCCCGCCGATGTGATCGCCATGGAAATGGGTCAGGACGACGATATCCACGTCCTCGGGACTATAGCCTGCCGCTTCCATCTGCGCCCTGGTCTTCCCGGCGGTGGCCCGCTTGGTGGCATCGTTGCCGGTATCGAACAGGATCAGCTCGTTACCGGTATTCACCATGGTCGTGGTGAAGCCGATCTCCATCTTCGCCGGGTCGAGATCGTTCGCGACCGCCAGCTCGGCCACGTCTTCCGCATCCTGATCCTGTCCGAAGATCGGATGGGGGCCGGGCAGTTGCACCGACCCGTCGAACAGGGTCGTGACCTCGAACTCGCCATGCGCAAAGCGCATGTGGCCGGGGCGCGACGGCCCCATCATCTTCGCCTTTGCACTCGCAGGCGTCGGCACGCGCAACACGAAAGGCGCAGCCAGCGCGCCCGCACCGAGGATCAGGCCAGAGCGTCGGGTGATGGTCATGTGTTCAACTCCCCATGGTTCGTTTCATCGGGAAGTAGAGCGCGACGCGCGCCCGTCACGCATCGAACTTGCGTTTCGGGATCGCATCTTCGTTATCGGCATCCAGATAATCCTCCGTGGTCCGCACGGGGGGCTTCTCACCCATCTGGAAGGGATTGTCGGCCTGGCGGAAGACGGCATCGACCCGACAATCGTCGCACATGCGAATGACGCGGGTGCGCTCGGGATTGTCGAACATCCAGTGCGCGCCGCCCAGTTTCTCGATGATCCGCTCCACGGTTCCCCGAGAGCCGAACGGCTTGTTGCACTCGACGCAGAGAGCCGGTTCGTCCTCATGCAGCACGCGCGGCTCCCGCGCCGCATTCGACGGATCGAACCGGGCCTGCAACGTGATCGCGTTCTCCGGGCAGGTATTCTCGCAGATACCGCATTGCAGGCAGGCGCTTTCGCGAAAGCGCAGCTGCGGCTTGTCCGGGTTGTCGAGCAGCGCCCCGACCGGACATTGCGATACGCAGGCAAGACACAGCGTACAGGCACTCTGGTTGACCTGCACCACGCCATAGGGTGCACCCTCCGGCAGGTCGAAGACCTCCCCCTCCGGCACCAGCGCGGCGATGGACAAGCGCGTGGCCGTGCGCTTGTCACCCACCGGGCTGATCGGCTCATGGTCCAGCGCCGTGGGTGCCTGTGCGTAAAGCGCCTCGGTCAGGGCATCCGGATCGTCGCTTTCGACCACGATCAGACGATCCGCCCCGATCCCCGTTCCCTCGAGCATCGCGCGCACCAGAGCGGCCTGACCGTCCAGCGCCCCGGCCTCGCCCTCGCGCCGGAGACGGGTCGGCATATGGATCGCCACCTGCCCCGCTCCCATCCCGAAGGCGGCCATCACGAGATCGTGCCCCACCTGAGTCACTTCGTTGACCGCAAACGGGATCACGCTCGCGGGCAGCCCCCGCCCGTAGCGCGCGGCCATGGCGATGGCTCCGCGGCCCTCGCGCTCGTCATGGATCAGGATACGCGGCGCGGACCCGCCCGCCTCCGCATAGGCCGTCAGCATCGCCTCCATCCGCATCCGCGCATCGTCGGGCAGCGGCAGCGTGTATTCCGCCGCCCCCGAGGGACAGACCGCCGAACACCCGCCGCATCCCGCACAGACCAGCGGATCGATCTTCACCGTCTCGCCATCGGGCACGATCGCGCCGGTCGGGCAGACGTCGAGGCAGCGGGTGCATCCCGGCTGGTCGGAGCGCGAATGGGCGCAGAGGTCGGCGTGGAAATCGATATAGAGCGTCTTCTCGAACGTGCCGACCATCTCCATCGCCTGCGGAGTCAGCGCCGACACCGCCAGCGGATCGCCCGGATCGGCGCGCAGATAGCCGTCGCGCTTGCCATGGGCCGGGAACAGAGCGGCCTTGCCCGACAGATCGACGATCACGTCGCAGCCGGATTTGCCGCCGTCGCGCGGCTCCTCGAAGGCCAGCGCCCCGCGCCCGCCGGGGATCATCGGGGCCAGACCATCGGCGACGATCCCGAAGGCGCCCATCGTCCCGCTCGCATTGCGGATCGTCCCGCGCAGCACTTCGAACGCCGCATCCCATGGCAGGGCCAGTTCTTCCGCATCCGTCACCATCGCGGTGACGGTCAGACTGCGCGACAGGGTCTCTGCGACCGGCAGCACCACCGCCGATGCGCCATAGACGAGACAGACGCCCTCGCTCTCCACATCGACCGTCCCGGCCCCGCGCATCGGCCGCGTGGCTTCGGCCACCAGCGCGGCGATCTTCGGCGCGGCGCTCTCCGCTTCCTCCGACCAGAGCGCCCGGTCGCGGATATCGACCGTTCCGATCAGCGTCCCGGCCTCCATCTCCTCCGCCACTTCGGCAAAGCGCCGCTCCTCCTGCGCGCAGGCGACGATCACCGGTCCCTCGGACAGCGCGGCCGTCAGTATGCCCGCCTCCGTCCGACAGAGCGAGCTATGCACGCCGTCTGCCCCCGGACAGGCCGCGCACATGGCCTGCGGGTCGGTAGGGATCGACCCCTCGCAATCGCAGAGCAGGATTTTCGTGATGTCCCCGGCCATGGCGGCCTCCCCCCGAACGGTTCTTCTTGTGTTTTATGCTACAGCGGGGAAACATAAGGGCTTCCGGCCGTTGAAGGGAAGCGATCCTTTGTCCACCACCATCCGCGAGATCACCATGCCCGTCGGCGTCGTCATCCGGCGTAGCCCCAGCACGAGCCGCTGGGCGACATGGTCGTGGAGAGTGATCGACGTCCTCCCCGGTGCGCCCGAAGCCGACTGGCGCGTTCTGCGCGAGGAGGGGGGCGTCACCGAGTATCACGCCGCGACCCTGCCGCTGACCCTCCATCGCCGCGAGACCGAGGCCTACAAGGTCGCCCTCGCGATGGAGCCGCCGAGCATCTACGTCGTCCTGCGCCCGACCGAGCCAGACGATGACGACCCGCATGAGCACAAGGTCTTTCTCGTCACGGCGTCGTCCTACGAGGCGCAGGACTATCTCGATTCCGGCGAGGAAATCGTCGAGCAGGTGCCTGCCCCCCCCGGCCTCGTCGCATGGATCAGGGATTTCGTGGACGAGCATCATGTCGAGGAAGAATTCAAGAAGCGCCGCCGCGACCGTCTTGATCTCGACCTGAGCGAGGATGGCCGAGGCGATGCCCGCGTCCGCCAGACCGCCGACGTCTTCCGCGCGCCGGGGGCGCTGAAACCCAAGGGGACGATTCACTGATGCCCGTATCTCCGAAGGATAGTGCAAAGGACGAGGAAGCCTTCCTTTCCCGGTGGTCCCGCCGCAAACGGACCGACCCGGTGGAAGAGCCGGTCGAGGAAGACGCACCGGAATCCGCTGCCGACTCCATGGAAGAGATGACGGACGAGGAAATCCTCGCCGAACTCGACCTGCCCGATCCCGATACGATGAAGGACAGCGACGATTTCTCCGCCTTCATGCAGGCGCGGGTGCCCGAACAACTGCGCCGTCGCGCGCTGCGGGTGCTGTGGCGGTCGAATCCCGTCCTCGCCAATCTCGATGGCATGGTCGATTACGGCGAGGATTTCACCGATTCAGCGACCGTGATCGAAAACATGCAGACCGTCTACGAGGTGGGCAAAGGCGCTGCCGAAAAGTGGAAACGCCACCTGGCCGCTCTCGCCGAGGCCGGGGAGGACGACGAGGAAGGGGGCGACACCCCCGATACGCCTGCCATGCTCGAAGTCGCCGCAAATCCCGAACCGGAAACCGTTCCCGGCGTCGGACCGGACCCGGAACCCTTGCCCGCCATCGACGGGCCAGCGCCGATCGATACCGCCGTGGAAGAACTTTCGATGCCCCGTCACATGCGGTTCTCGTTCGACTGATCGACTTTACAAATCCGGCGATATCGGCGACAGTCGGAATGTGACGTGTGCGATTGGAAAAACCAGACACACGCACCATGGGAGTATGATCGCGATGACGGAGGCTGCGGCCACCCTTGTCTCTGCCGTTTCGGAAGAGGATGCGCTGCGTGCGCAGCTCTACGATTTGCTTGCCGTTCTGCTTCGCAAGCCACCCTCGGGTGATTTTCTGCAAAAGGTTGCGGCGCTGACCGGCGACGAGTCCGGCCTCGGGCGCGGGATCACGGCCCTGTCGCGCCTCGCGCAGGTCTCCTCTCCCGAAAAGATCGATGCCGAATTCCATCGCCTTTTCATCGGCCTCGGGCGCGGCGAGTTGCTGCCCTATGCCAGCTACTACATCACCGGATTCCTCAACGAAAAACCGCTCGCGAAGCTGCGCGGCGACATGGCCGCGCTCGGAATGGTGCGCGATGCGAGTGCCTACGAGCCGGAAGACAATATCGGCTCGCTCTGCGAGATGATGGCCGGAATGATCCTCGGACGCTTCGGCGATCCGGTATCGCTCGCCCGGCAGAAAGAGTTCTTCTTCACGCATTTGGCCCCGTGGGCCGAGCATTTCTTTTCCGATCTGGAGGGAGCCGACGGCTCGGTCTTCTACGCGCCCGTCGGTACGGTGGGCGGTGAATTCATCCAGATCGAGAAGCAGTCGTTTCGCATGGCGGAATGACACTGGAAATTACGCATCCCGTCATGCGGGATGCGGCAGGCTGGTGCAGGGACGCTTGCATGGGTCAGAATGACAGCGTTCGACGGAACGACAACGGGAGGACGAAGGGTGTCCAAGAAGGATGACGAGAGCGTACGCGGTCGTCGCGACTTTCTGAAGCTCGCCACGGTCGGTGCCCCGGCGGCTGCCGCTGCCACGGTCGCCACGGGTGGTCAGGCGCTTGCCGCCGAGCCGACGGAACTCGGGTACACCGAAACGCCGCACGTGAAGGCATATCTGGATAGCTGCCGCTTCTGAGACCCGTTCGATGGCCCGTCAGGTTGCGTGAACGCCCTGACATCGGCCCCGACCCGGTCCCTAACGGCTAACTGAGGGAGAGTACCATGCTCAGGAAAAAATCCGTCGGGGTTGCGAAACGCCCCCGTGGATCGTCGATCCTGACGACCATTGCGAACGAGACGGTCGATCGCCGCACGTTCCTGCGCCGCTCCGGTCTTGCCGTCGGGGGCCTCGCCGCTCTCGGTGCAAGCGCGGGTTCGGTGCAAAAGGCCGCCGCCGCCACGCCCGGCGCGGGGTCCATCGAGATCAAGAAATCCGTCTGCACCCATTGCTCGGTCGGCTGTACGGTCATCGCCGAGACGCAGAACGGCGTCTGGACGGGTCAGGAACCCGGCTGGGACAGCCCCTTCAACCTCGGTGCCCATTGCGCCAAGGGTGCAGCGGTTCGCGAACATGCCCATGGCGAGCGTCGCCTGAAACACCCGATGAAACTCGAAGGCGGCGAGTGGAAGAAGATTTCCTGGGAACAGGCGATAGACGAAGTCGGCGACAAGATGCTGGAAATCCGCAAGGGTCCGGCTGGCCCCGACGGCGTCTACTGGCTCGGCTCCGCCAAGCACAACAACGAACAGGCGTATCTGTTCCGCAAGTTCGCCGCCTATTGGGGCACGAACAACGTCGATCACCAGGCCCGTATCTGTCACTCGACGACGGTTGCCGGTGTGGCGAACACATGGGGCTACGGCGCCATGACGAACAGCTACAACGATATCCACAACAGCCGCGCGATCTTCGTGATCGGGGGCAACCCTGCCGAGGCGCATCCGGTATCGCTGCTGCATCTGCTCAAAGCGAAAGAGCAGAACAACGCACCGCTCATCGTCTGCGACCCGCGCTTCACGCGCACGGCGGCCCATGCCGACGAGTACGTCCGCTTCCGTCCCGGCACCGACGTCGCCCTCGTCTGGGGCATCCTCTGGCACGTCTTCGAGAACGGGTGGGAGGACAAGGAGTTCATCCGCACCCGCGTCTGGGGCATGGACCAGATTCAGGAAGAAGTCGCGAACTGGACCCCCGAAGAGGTCGAGCGCGTTACCGGCGTTCCCGGCTCGCAGATGAAGCGCATCGCGCGCACCATGGCCAATAACCGTCCCGGTACGGTCATCTGGTGCATGGGCGGTACGCAGCACACGAACGGCAACAACAATACCCGCGCCTACTGCATTCTCCAGCTTGCACTCGGCAACATGGGTACGTCCGGCGGCGGCACGAACATCTTCCGTGGCCACGACAACGTGCAGGGCGCGACGGATCTCGGCGTCCTCTCGCATACCCTGCCCGGCTATTACGGCCTCAAGACCGGCTCGTGGAAACACTGGGCGCGCGTCTGGATGGGCAAGGATGCCTCCCGCGAAGAATGGAACGAGGAATACGAGTTCCTGCTCTCGCAATTCGGCTCCAAGGACCTGATGGAAGGCAAGGGCATCCCGGTTTCCCGCTGGATCGACGGCGTTCTCGAAGATGCCGACAACATCGACCAGCCGGATAACCTGAAGGCCATGGTCTTCTGGGGCCACGCACCGAACTCGCAGACCCGCATGAAGGAAATGAAGACGGCGATGGAGAAGCTGGAGCTTCTGGTCGTCATCGATCCTTTCCCGACGGTCACGGCGATGCTGCATGACCGGCAGGAAGGGGCCTACCTTCTGCCCGCGACGACGCAGTTCGAATGCGAAGGCTCCGTCACCGCCTCGAACCGCTCGGTTCAGTGGCGCGAGAAGGTGTTCGATCCGCTGTTCGAGTCCAAGACGGACCATGAGATCATGGCGCTGTTCGCGGACAAGTTCGGCTTCTCCGACCGCTTCTTCCGCCACATCCCGCGCGATGGCGACGGCATTCCCGACATCGAGGCCACGACCCGCGAGTTCAACGGGGGCATGTGGACAATCGGCTATACCGGCTGGGATCCCGATCGGATCAAGTCTCACATGGCGAACCAGCAGACCTTCGATCGCACCACGCTTCAGGCTGTCGGTGGCCCGAACGACGGGGAGTTCTACGGAATGCCCTGGCCGTCATGGGGCACGGCGGAAATGGCGCATCCCGGTACGCCGAACCTCTACGACATGTCGCGGCCCGTCTCCGAAGGCGGTCTCACCTTCCGTGCACGCTTCGGCGTCGAGCGGGACGGGGACAACCTGCTTGCCGAAGGCGTCTATTCGGAAGGATCGGAGATCAAGGACGGCTATCCCGAGTTCACCTTCGAGCAGCTTCGGCAACTCGGCTGGGCCAAGGATCTGACCGCCGACGAGCTCGCGATGATCAAGAAGATCGCGGGGGCGACCGAAGACGTCGTCCTCGAAATCGGTGAAGCCGGCATGAGCGGCATGTCCGAGGATCAGATCAAGGTCGGCAAGGTGAACTGGAAGACCGACCTCTCGGGCGGCATCCAGCGCGTTGCCATCCTGCACGAATGTGCGCCCTTCGGGAACGCCAAGGCCCGCACCGTGGTCTGGAGCTTCCCCGATCCGGTGCCGATTCACCGCGAGCCGCTCTACACGAGCCGTCGCGATCTGGTCGAGGACTACCCGACCTACGAGGACCGCAAGGCCTATCGTCTGCCGACGCTCTATGCATCGATCCAGGCGAAGGACTTCTCGAAGGACTACCCGATCATTCTCACCTCGGGCCGTCTGGTCGAATACGAGGGTGGCGGCGACGAGACCCGCTCGAACCCATGGCTTGCCGAACTTCAGCAGGACATGTTCGTCGAGATCAATCCCCGCGATGCCAACGATCTGGGCCTTCGCGACGGAGAACAGGTCTGGGTCGAAGGCGCGGAAGGATCACGGGTCAAGGTCATGGCCATGATCACCGAGCGCGTCGGCAAGGGCGTTGCCTTCATGCCGTTCCACTTCGGTGGGCATTTCGAGGGCGAAGACCGCCGTTCCAAGTATCCGAAGGGCGCAGATCCTTATGTACTTGGTGAATCCGCGAACACTGCAATGACCTATGGCTACGACTCGGTCACGCAGATGCAGGAGAGTAAATGCTCTCTCTGCAAGATCGAAAAAGCGTAAGGGAGGCACAGATCGATGGCACGAATGAAGTTCCTCTGTGACGCCGAGCGCTGCATCGAATGCAACGCCTGCGTTACGGCCTGTAAGAACGAACACGAAGTACCATGGGGCGTGAACCGTCGCCGCGTGGTCACGATCAATGACGGCAAACCGGGCGAACGCTCGGTTTCCGTCGCCTGTATGCACTGCTCGGATGCGCCCTGCGCCGCCGTTTGCCCCGTGGACTGCTTCTACCAGTCCGAAGAGGGCGTGGTCCTGCACTCCAAGGATCTGTGCATCGGGTGCGGCTACTGCTTCTATGCCTGCCCCTTCGGCGCGCCGCAGTACCCGCAGGCCGGAAACTTCGGCTCGCGCGGCAAGATGGACAAATGCACCTTCTGCGCCGGTGGCCCGGAGGAAACCCACTCCGAAGCCGAGTTCCAGAAATACGGGCGCAACCGGATCGCGGAAGGGAAACTCCCCATCTGCGCCGAGATGTGCTCGACCAAGGCCCTGCTCGCCGGCGACGGGGACGACGTCTCCGACATCTATCGCGAGCGCGTCGTGGCCCGTGGCTTCGGCTCGGGCGCCTGGGGCTGGGGTACGGCCTACGGACAGAAAGGCGCCTGACAGCGCCATCGAACGGAAAGGCGGGGCTTTGACGGCCCCGCCTTTCGCGTTACGCTCCTGTGGAATCAAAGCATTTCTCTCCGCCACTCACTGGCGTGTGATGACGATTGGGTGTCTGCCATGAAAACGGTCTTCCTGAAACTGTTCGCCCTGACGCTCGCGGCACTTCTGTTCGTCGCATCGGGCGACAGGTCCCTTGCGCAGACTTCCGGCGAGCCAGCGGCGGTCGACAGGACCGTAACGGGCGGGGCGCAGACTCTCGAAGACATCCTCCGTCGCCAGCGCGGCGAGGATGTACCTCTCGATGCGGGAACGGGCAGCCCGGAAGGCGGCTCGGCCACCGGACCGCTCGGTACGCAGGGCGGTCTCTCGGACAGCGAACTGTGGCGTCGCGCCCGGCAGGGCCAGACATTCTCGACATCGTCGCAAGACCCGAACGCATCGTTTCTCGTGCAGGACGAGGGTACGAAATGGCTGGAGACGCGCCAATCGACGCTGCCGACCTATACGATCTACGCCCTCCTCGCGATCCTCATTCTCCTGACCCTCTTCCTGCTGATCCGGGGCCGCATCCGCATCATGTCGGGCTGGTCCTCGATCAAGATCGAGCGGTTCTCCTTCATCGAACGCTTCGGCCACTGGCTGTTGGCCACCAGCTTCATCGTCCTGGCGATCACCGGTCTCGTGCTGCTCTTCGGACGCGAATACCTCATCCCCGCTCTGGATTGGGCGCATGTGAAGATGAACCCCGACGCCATCGAGCCGAATTACGGCAAGGGAGCCTATGCATGGTTCGCCGGGATCGGAAAATGGCTGCACGGCAATATCGCCTGGGCCTTCATGATCTCGCTCGTCATGATCTTCGTCATGTGGGTATTCCGCAACATCCCCACATGGACCGACGTGAAATGGCTTGCACAGTTCGGCGGAATGCTCCGCCAGCATGGCCACCCCCACGCGCGCAAGTTCAACGGCGGCCAGAAAGTCCTGTTCTGGCTCGTCATCATCCTCGGCGGCTCGCTCTCCGCCTCCGGTCTGGCCCTTCTCCAGCCTTATGAATATTCGATGTTCAGCGCGACCTTCGAGAAACTGAACGCCGTCGGTGACGCCGTCGGCTACTCGCTCGCCCTCAATACCAGCCTGACGCCGATCCAGGAAATGCAGTACGCGCAGCAATGGCACACGATCATCGCCGTCGTGATGATCGTCGTCGTCATCGCCCATATCTATATCGGCTCGGTCGGAATGCAGGGCGCGTTCTCCGCCATGGGTAGCGGCAAGGTCGATCTGAACTGGGCGCGCGAGCACCACGATCTGTGGGTCGCCAAGCTGGAGAAGAAGGGCAAGATCCCCCGCCCCGCCGGTGCCAGCAATCCCAGCACCCGCGAGATGCCGCTCCGCGCACCCAAGAAGCCGACGGTTCCGGCGGAGTAGGCAGACCGCGTCATGCGCCTCCTCGCTCTCGCCCTTCTTTCCGTCGGTCTGGCGATCCCCGCCTTCGCAGACGGCTATCGGCGATTCGAGGGACATGGCGGGCCGATCCGGGGTCTCTCGATCTCGCCCGATGGCGACCATGCCCTGACGGCCAGCTTCGACAACTCGGTCGGGTATTGGTCCCTCGGCAACGAAACTGCCGAGCCGCTCTGGCTCGACGGCCATGAAGCGGCGGCCAATGTCGCCATCTTCCTTCCCGGCGGCGAACAGGCCCTTTCCGCCGGAGATGATTTCGACCTGATCCTGTGGTCCCTCTCCGACGGCAAGCCCCTCGCCACCCTCGAAGGCCACGAGGGCAAGGTTCTCGATCTTTCCGTCACGAGCGATGGCAAACTCGCCGCCAGTGCCGGCTGGGACGGTGCGATCGGCTTGTGGGATCTCGAAACCCGCAGACGGATCACCATGCTGAAAGGCCATCGCGCACCGGTTCAGGCCGTCCGTTTCTCCGCCGATGGCACATATCTCTATTCCGCCAGTTCCGACGGCACGATCCGCCGCTGGACCGTTGCCGACCGTCGCTTCGACCGGGTCGAGGTGAGCCACGGCTTCGGCGTGAATCGCCTCGTCATCGATGACGCGGCGGGCTGGTTCGCCTACGGTGCCCTCGATGGCGGCGTGCGGATCGTGGATATCGACACCGGTGAGGAAATCGCCGACATCACGTCCGGTCGCCAGCCCGTTCTCGCCCTCGTTCTCAGCCGCGACGGCAATCGCATCGCCATCGGCGACGGCGAAGGCTTCATCCATGTGGTCGACACGCAGACCTGGCGCACGATCAAGGATTTCCGTGCCGTTCCGCGCGGCCCTGTCTGGGCGCTCGCCTTCGATCCAGAAGCCCGGCATATCATGGCCGGGACGATCCTCGACCATGCCGATCTCTGGCCGGTGGACGAGGCCATCTCGGTGAGCGAGGCCGATGGCCCGATCCGCACCTTCCACCGCGATCCCGAGACGATGACCAATGGCGAGCGTCAATTCGCCCGCAAATGCTCGATCTGCCACGCACTCGACGACACGTCGGGGCGGCGCGCAGGGCCGACGCTCCACCGCATCTTCGGTCGAAAGGCCGGAACGCTCGATGGATATCAGTATTCCGACGCCCTTCTGGATGCTACGATAACGTGGAACGAAACCTCGCTCGACAAGCTGTTCGATATCGGCCCGGACCATTATACACCCGGCTCCAAGATGCCGATGCAACGGATCGTCAAGCGGGAAGACAGGCGCGACCTGATCGACTATCTAAGAACCGCAACGGACGGGGATGACCCGCAGCCGGGGGAGAAGACCGAATGAAAGCCTTTCTCAGCGCCGCCATCGTCATGGTCGGCATCGCCTTCGCCGCCGATTACCTGCTCGGTGGTCCTTTCTTCGACACCGGCGGCATCGTGCTCCAGAGCAGCTCCTCCGATGTCTACAAGTCGGATAACGTCCGGCTGGACTGACGCTCAGGCAGCGTCATCCAGCAAGCCGCGCCGCCGGAGCAGGGCATCCGGCTCCGGCCCGCGACCCCGGAACGCGATATAGGCGTCTTCCGGGTCTTGCCGTCCGCCCGCCGTGTAGATGTGTTCGGCCAGCGCCGCAGCCGTATCCGGATCGAAGGCATTCCCGGCCTCTTCGAATGCGCCGAAGGCATCCGCATCCATGACTTCCGACCACATGTAGCTGTAATAGCCCGACGAGTAGCCGTCGCCGCTGAACACATGCGCGAAATGCGGCATCCGATGGCGCATGACCAGACCGTCCGGCATCCCGATCCGCTCCAGCGTCGCGCGCTCGAATGCCACCGGATCGAAATCCGCTCCGATCTCCGACCGGTGCACTTCCAGATCGACGATCGCGCTGGCGAGATACTGCACCGTCTCGCCGCCCTTGGCGAAGGTCTGCGCCCGCCGCACCGTATCGAGCAATGCCTCGGGCATCGCCTCCCCCGTCTTTGCGTGGCGCGCGAATTCGCGCAGCAGCGTCGGCTCCATCAGCCAGTGTTCGAAGAGTTGCGACGGCAACTCCACGAAGTCCCGCGCGACCGACGTGCCGGAAACACGCGGATAGACCACGTCCGACATCAGCCCGTGAAGTCCATGCCCGAACTCATGGAACAACGTTCGCGCATCGTCGAGGGTCAGCAATGCGGCGCCTCCGGCGGCCGGTTTCGAGAAATTCATCGTATTCACGATGATCGGCCGGACCTCGCCATCGAGCTTGTGCTGTTTGCGGAAACCGCTCATCCATGCGCCCGAACGCTTGGAAGGGCGGGCGAAGTAATCGCCGATGAAGACGCCCACATGACCACCATCGCGGCCTTTCACTTCCCACACCCGCGCATCGGCGTGATGGCGCGGTGCGTCGGGCAGCTCCACGAATGACAGTCCGAACAGACGGCTGGCCGTATCGAAGGCGGCATCGATCATCCGGTCGAGTTGCAGATACGGTTTCAGCTCCGCATCGTCGAGATCGAGGTCACGCTTGCGCAGTTTCTCGGCGTAATAGGTCCAGTCCCATGGCTCGATGGGATGATTGTCGCCCTCCTCCGCCGCAAGCGCCTGCAAGGCTTCGCGCTCGGCAACCGCGCTGACGCTGGCGCGATCCCAGACCCGCTCCAGCAGCGCGGCGACGTTTTCCGGTGCCTTGGCCATCTGGTTGTCCAGCTTGTAATGAGCAAAGGTCTCGAACCCCAGCAGCCGCGCCCGTTCCTGTCGCAGGGCCATCGTCTCGGCGATGATGCCTGCCGTCGCCGTCTCGGTCCGGGCCTCTCCGCGCCCCGTGAAGCCGCGCCATGCCGCCTCGCGCAGATCGCGCTTGTCGGCGAATTGCAGGAACGGCCCGATGCTCGACCGACTCGCCGTGATCGCGAATTTGCCGGGCTTGCCGCGATCCTCCGCTGCCTTCGCCGCCGCCTCGATCAGCGAATCCGGCAGTCCCACCAGATCGGCGCGGTCCTCGACGAGCAATTCGAGATCGGCCTCGTCTGCCAGCAGGTTCCTGGAAAATGCCGCTCCCAGTGCCGCCAGTCGTTCCATGATCGCCGTCATCCGCGCGCGACCCGCTTCGTCCAGCCGCGCTCCGGCCCGGACGAAGCCTTCGTGATAAAGCGCCAGCACCCGGTATTGCTCTGCCGTAAGGCCCAGGTCTTCGCGGGCTTCCCAGAGCGCATCGATCCGCCCGAACAACCGCGCATCCATGTTGATCTCGGCGTGATTGCGGGCGAGGATCGGCGCGATTTCCGCTTCGATTTCCTGCAATTCCGGCGAAGCATCCGAACTGCACAGGTTGAAGAAGACCCCTGCGGTCCTGTCCAGTGTCGCCCCTGCCAGTTCCATCGCCGTCACGGTATTCTCGAAGCTCGGTTCCGCCGTATTGCCTGCGATCGTCTCCATCTCCGCCCGCCATTCGGCGATGGCCAGGTCGAAGGCAGGTCGATAATGCCCCGCTTCGATTCGCTCGAAGGGCGGAATACCGAAGGGTGTGGACCAGTCTTCGAGGAACGGGTTGGACATGAAAATCTCCGGGAGGTCAGGGGCGGGCATAGGTCAGGGTGGCCTGCGCAACGGGTTTGTCCGGCAATCCGCCGGCGCTGTAGAGCAGGCAGTCTCCGGTCACGAGCCGTCGCCCCAGCTTGAGGATGCGGGCATCGCAGAGCAGGTCTTCGCTGGCCGGTTTGCGCAGGAAATTCAACGTCATGTTCGTCGTGACGGTCAGGGCTTCGGGGCCGATCATCGACAGGATCGCGACGTAGAACGTCACATCCGCCAGCAGCATGATCGACGGGCCGGATACCGTACCACCGGGGCGCAGATGCCGGTCATCGACCAGCAGGCGCATCCGTCCGCCCATCGGCTCGACCATCTCGATGCGAAGCTGATCGTAGATCTGAGGAAACTCGCGCGCGAGAAAAGCGTCGAGTTCCGCCGCATCGAGGACGGTCCCGCTCATGCGCGGGCGATCTTCTGCTCGCTCGGATACGCGGCCTCATAGCGCGCGCGGACCAATAGGACCACGAGGATCACCGCGCCGATCTGGTGCACGATGGCATAGACCAGAGGCGCGCCGTTCAGAACCGTGAGGATGCCCCACAACATCTGTCCCGTCGCCGCGACCAACACCCAGTCATGCCAGCGTTTCAAGCGCGCATGGCCGCTGCGGCGGCTTCGGAACCAGAGCCAGACGATACCGGCGAACAGCAGATAGCCGATCATACGATGATCGAATTGCACGAGTGCCGGGTTCTCGAAGAAATTCTTCCAGAACGGCGTCATCTCGGTTGCTTCCGGCGGCAGGATCGCGCCGTTCATCAGCGGCCAGTCCGTATATCCGCGCCCGGCGTCATGCCCGGCCACCAGCGCCCCGGCGAGGATCTGGATGAAGGTCAGCACGCCGATCCCGTCGATCGCCGTGACCAACCCGTGAAACCGCTGTCGCCGCGCCACCAGCGTCTCGTGTTCGGGCCGCGCCAGCCGCAATCCGTTCCAGACCAGCAGCCCCAGGATGACGAAGGCAAGCCCCAGATGGACGGCGAGGCGATACGGCGCGACATCGACCCGCTCCGTCAGGCCCGACGACACCATCCACCAGCCGACGACACCCTGCAGCAGGATCAGCACCCCCGGAACCACCAGTCTTCCGGTCCATCCGGCGGGCACGGCCTTGCGCATGAGGAAGACCACCAGCGGGATCAGATATGCCAGCCCGATGATCCGCCCCAGGAAGCGGTGGCCCCATTCCCACCAGTAGATGCGTTTGAACTCGGTCATTCCCATGTCGTAGTTCATCTCGGTGAACTCGGGGATTTTCTGATACTTGGCGAATTCCGCTGCCCAGCCATCGGGGGACAGCGGCGGCAGGATGCCGGTCACGAGATTCCATTCGGTGATGGAGAGGCCGCTGTCGGTCAGGCGCGTCAGCCCCCCGACGACGATCATCAGCACGACGAGACCGGCCACCGCGAACTGCCACATCGCGATACGATGACGGCGTCGATCCGGTGTGACGACCGGGGACGCGACCTCGCGCTGGTTCGTGTTCGCTTCCTCGAACAGAGCGCGCTGTTTCTTCTCCGCCATTCGTCCCGGTCCTCTCAAGCCTGTCGCGACGGAGACAATAGGCTTCGGGTTGCCATGCGGCAACCGATTGCGCGCCCATGACACAGGATTCGGGCGCGCATGAGCCGACCCCGCTCCACGGGGCCAGCCGCCTTCGGATCGGAAAGCCGAGTCCAACTCGGGCGATACGAACACCTGGCCGGTATCGGCCAGCGACCCGTCCGACAGGACACACTCGATCACGCTACCGATCGGAAACGGCTCGGCGGAAGACGGCCCGTCCATATCGCGGATTTCGATCGTGAGAACTTCATCGGTCGTGAAGACCGCGCACAATTAACGGCAAGAAAACAACCGCTCGTCAGGCCTTCATTCAAGACTAAAGAAAATCATTCAAATGCTATCTATGTCGAAATACGTTAAACGTATCTCGTATTTAACTACACGCTAAACCCGGCATGTCAGGATGGGATCATCACGGAAGAACAAGTGAATGAGGTTCCGTCATGTCGGATACCATCTATTGCCTTTCCAATCCTGCCGAGCCGGGACTCGTCCGTATCACTTGCAGGCATGGTGCCGATGCACATCACGGCGGCATCTCGGACCAAAGTCTCTGTCGGGATGGCGAGCAGATCGATTGGTCCCTCAAGGTCTGCCATGCCGACATGACGCTGAAATCCTTCCATCGCTCGCTTCGCCGCTATCGGAAGAACCGGGGCAAGGGCATGTATCGATGCTGTGCGATGGATGCGCGGGCCGTGGCGATCCGCTACACGACGCTGCGCCCGAGTTCCTGGAATGCACCTTCGATGGCGGTGCGGGACGATACGCTGGCATCCTTGCTGATCCTCGCATTCCTGCTGAGCATCTTCTTCACGCAGGCGGCCGAACTCGGCACCGCCCCGACCCTCGGGATCACGGCGACCGTCCTCGCGACCCTCACGATCTGTGTGGCCCTGATGCGCGGCAACCGCGCGCGCTGATCAGGCTCCGGCAGCGATCCGGGCTTCGCGCAGCGCGCGGAAATCCTCGCCTGCGTGGTAGGATGATCGCGTCAGGGGCGATGCCGATACCATCAGGAACCCCTTCGCGAATGCCGCTTTCTCATAGGCCGCGAATTCGTCGGGCGTCGTATAGCGCATGACGGCGTGGTGCTTCTTCGTAGGCTGCAGGTATTGCCCGATGGTCAGGAAATCCACATTCGCCGAGCGCAGGTCGTCCATCACCTGATGCACGGCCCCCCGCTCCTCGCCCAGGCCCACCATGATCCCCGATTTGGTGAAGATCGACGGGTCGAGTTCCTTCACCTGCTGCAACAGCCGCAGCGAATGGAAATACCGCGCACCGGGCCGCACCGCCGGATACAGCCCCGGCACCGTTTCCAGATTGTGATTGAAGACATCCGGCCGCGCATCGACCACCACCTGCAGCGCACCGTCCTTGCGCAGGAAATCCGGCGTCAGGACTTCCACCGTCGTCTCGGGCCGTTTGCGCCGGATCGCGCGGATCGTGCGCGCGATATGATCGGCCCCGCCATCGTCGAGGTCGTCGCGGTCCACCGATGTCACGACCACATGAGACAATCCGAGCTTCGCGACCGCATCCGCCACCTTCGCCGGCTCGAACGGATCGAGCGCTTCGGGCTTGCCGGTCGCAACGTTGCAGAAGCTGCACGCGCGGGTGCAGGTATCGCCCATGACCATGAAGGTCGCATGGCCCTGCGCCCAGCACTCCCCGGCATTGGGGCAGCCCGCCTCCTGACATACGGTCGTCAGGCCATGCTCGCGCACGATATCGCGGGTCGCGAAATAGCCCGGCGAGGACGGCGCGCGCACCCGGATCCAGTCGGGCCGGGTGGCCGAGGCATTATCGACGCGATGCGCCTTTTCCGGGTGGCGCAGGCGGGGGGGGGCGGGTTCGCTCATGGATCAGACATAGGCCCCTGCGCATCCCCCGGCAATACCGATGCTACTTCGCGACGGCATCCGTCAGATTCCGGATCGCGTTCTTGGCCTTGACGAGTGCGGGGTGATCGTCCGGCACACCATGCCCTTTCGCGATCATATCGAGATCGTGATAGACGATCTGCGTCTTGCCGTCTTCGTCTTCATAGAAGACGACGCGCAGCGGCAGGTCGAGGCCCATCGTCGGGGATGCCTGCATCAGCGGCGTTCCCATCCTCGGATTACCGAAAATCACGACGGTATTCGATGGCATCTCCAGATCGACGCTGGCGGCACCGTTATGATGCTCGATGACCGCGAAGACCGTCGCGCCCTTCTTCGCCAGAATATCCGTGAAGGCCTCGACGGTCTCGGCGACGTCGGTGGACGCCGTCTTGAAGATCATGCCGTCTTCCGCCGTGGCGGGCAGGGCAAGGGTCGCGATGGCGAGGAAGCTGGTAAAGGCAAGGGCGCGCATGGAATATCTCCGAAGATCATTGGTCTTGTGCCATCATACACCGTGCAGCGCGGCGATCTACAATCGTGTGGTTCGTTTCAAGACGTTCACGAAAGACTGATCGCCTCCGCGCCCTCCGGTCGGATCGAAGCCAGCCCGGCCTCGCTCGCCTCGACGATCCCCTTTTCCGTCACCAGCCCCGTCACCAGCCGCGCCGGGGTCACGTCGAAGGCCGGATTGACCGCCCCCGAGCCGGGCGATGCGATCCGTACCCGTGCAACCTCGCCGCCGGGCAACGCCCCGTCGATTTCCGTCACCTCCTCGGGCGCACGATTCTCGATGGGGATTTCCGCCACGCCGTCGCGCACGCGCCAGTCTATCGTGGGAGTCGGCAGGCAGACGTAGAACGGTACCCCGTTATCCGCCGCCGCCAGCGCCTTCAGATACGTGCCGATCTTGTTGCACACGTCCCCCGTCGCGGTGGTGCGGTCGGTGCCGACGAAGCACAGATCGACCTCGCCATGCTGCATCAGATGCCCGCCCGCATTGTCCACGATCACGTCATGCGAAACGCCATGGCCGTTCAGTTCCCACGCGGTCAGAAAGCCGCCCTGATTGCGGGGGCGGGTTTCGTCCACCCAGACATGAACGTCGATCCCCGAATCATGGGCCTGATAGATCGGCGAGGTCGCCGTGCCCCAATCCACCGTGGCCAGCCACCCCGCATTGCAATGGGTCAGCACGTTCACGCGGCCCTTCCGCTCGGCGATCCCGCGCAGCAGGCCGAGGCCATGCTCCCCGATCCGTCGATTGATCTCGACATCCTCGTCCGCCATGTCCGCCGCCAAGGCCCATGCGCGGGCAAACCGCTCCGCTTCGGGCAGCGGCAGCAGGGCCGCGCGCATCCGGTCGAGCGCCCAGCGCAGATTGATCGCCGTGGGCCGGGTCGCGTGCAGCGTCTCGTAGGCCGCCCCCAACGACGCATCCGAGGGATCGTCGCGCAGGGCCAGCGCAATACCGTAGGCCGCCGTCACCCCGATCAACGGCGCGCCCCGCACGCGCATCACCGAGATCGCCTCCGCCGCATCGTCCATCCGCGCGAGGCGTCTGGTTTCGAATCGGAAAGGCAGTCGCGTCTGGTCGATGATCCCGACCGTCTCGCCATCGTCTCCCGCCCAGATCGGCCTCCAGGCCGTGCCGTCGATCTTCATGCCCGTCTCCCCGTTTTTCCCGAGTTTACGGAAGATGCACAGCAGCGTCTATCGCGCAAAAGTTGCATTCTCGCAGAGCGTGGACATGGACGGCCCTGCCGTGAGGGAGAGTCAGGCGGCGTCGTTACGGGCCATCACCGATACCCGGAAGAGCCGCCGCGTTCCGGTTCGCGACCATCCTATCGGTCTCTTTCGTCCCCGGCCTTCGCCATCCCCTCGATATCCCTCTCATCGTTCTCCTCGGCTTCGTCGGCGTACATTTCCGCCGCGACCTCCGCGAAGACCGGACCATAGGACTGCACGGGCAGCAGACTGCCGGTGTCTTCGGGGGCGATGGCCGCACGTTGCGTCATCCGATAGATCGCGTAGCAGGCAATCAGTGCACAGAGGATGCAGTTATAGACGAAGAACCCGTCCGGCCCCATCCAGCCCATCATGTACCCGACGATGATCGGGCCGAGGCTGGCCCCGACCCCGTTGATGAACACGAGCCCGCTGGAAGCCGATGCCATCTTCGAGGGCGGCAGATAATCGTTCGTATGCGCGATCAGCAGGCTGTAGAGCGGGTTCGCCACGCCCCCCAGCACCGCCGCCGCCGCATAGATGGCGAAGAGGTTGTGCGACATCAGCACCCCCGCCGCGCAGGCGACCGTCCCGACGATGGTAGTGAGGGCGATCACCTTGCGCCGGTCCACGTGGTCCGAAATCCAGCCGATCGGATATTGCGACACGAGGGCCGTCACGTACATGAGTGACACGAAGATCGCGATCTGGTCCAGCGACAACCCGATCTCGCCGCCATAGACGGCGCTCATCCCGAACATCGAGGAGAACACTCCCCCGAGCAGGAAGCTGCCCGTGCAGCCCAGCGGCGAGGCGTACATCAATTCGCGCAGGCTCATGCGGTCGTTGTTCTCCGCCAGCGGTGCGGGCGACGCACTCAGCAGGATGGGAGCGAAAGATACCGAAACGACGACCGACATCAGGATGAACAGGTCGTATCCGCCCGGATCGGAGAAACTCAATACCGATTGCCCGATGACGATTCCGGTCATCTGCACGATCATGTATGCCGACAGCGTCTGCCCGCGATTCTCGTTCGTGGCCGTGTTGTTGAGCCAGCTTTCCGCGACCACGTAGACGCCCGAGAACCCGAACCCCACCACCAGCCGCATCAAGGCCCAGGCCAGCGGCGTGACGAACACGGCATAGATGATGAACGCGGCGGATATCAGCGACCCGAGTGCCGCGAACACCCGCACGTACCCGACCTTGCGGATCAGGTCGGGGGCGACCCACGATCCCCCCAGAAAGCCGATGAAATACGCCGACATGACGTACCCCATGGTCTGCGGGTCGAAGGCCTCCATCTTCCCGCGTACGCCCAGCAGCGTCCCCTGAAGCGAATTGCCGATCATCAGCAGACCGATCCCGAGGAACAGCGCCCAGGAGCTGGTGAAAACCTTCAACATGCGCGATGCCCAGTGGTTCGGTCGAGCTTAAGTCACTCGAATAATTATGTGATTCGAATCGCAGGACAGAAGTTCCGCGCTGCGTTCCGCCGCGAACGAACCACTAGGGGGTCGGGCCGGTACCATGATCGTCCGCAAACGACATGCGATGCCGCAATCGGTTCAATCGGACCGATCCGCGATCTTCGGGTCAGCGGATGGGCAAGGGGCGCTTGCGGTGCCGCCAAGATCCTCAGCTCGAAGGACTCTTCTTCTTGCTGTCGGTCTTCTTCTTTGCGGGCTTCTTCTTGCTCGCTTTTTTCTTGCTGGTCGTGGATTTCTTTTTCGTGCTCGATTTCTTCTTGCCCGATGTCGCCTTTTCCGAACCACTGCCTGAAGTGATGGCTGCCTTCTTCGCCGTCGACTTCTTCTTTTTGGCCGCGCTGGCTCCACCGTTGGGCTTCGCCCGGCAATGGGCACTGACATTCGTGCCCTTCTTGGTCTTGTACCCCTTGACCCAGTAGCAGGCCGTGGCCCCGTCGCATTTGCCGCTGGAAAGGCCCTTGCAGGACGATGCCGCCCCGGCGGTACCGCCACTCATCGTAAATCCTGCGAGGGCGGCAAGAATAACCAGTCGTTTCAACATGTCTCATCTCCAACAAGCGTCGCCCCGCCGCCCTCTCAATGTCGCATCGAACCCTGAAACGCAAGTCCGGGACCAACGGCGTTTACACCGTGAGGTCAACGGAGTAGCGTCTGCGCCGTATGAAATTCACATCAACGGGAGAGCTTCGATGCTGACAGTACGCACGATCCGCGCCGTGGTGCTCGGCGCCATCGCCGCACTGGCGACGGCACTGCCACAGGGCGCGCGCGCCGCTGACCCGGAAGTCACGCTGACCATCCATCATTTCCTCAGCCCCAAGGCCACCAATCAGGCCAAGATGATCGAGCCGTGGGCCAAGCGGATCGAGAAGGAATCCGAAGGTCGTATCGCCTTCGAGATCTTCCCCTCCATGTCCATGGGCGGCAAGCCGCCGGAGCTGTATCGTCAGGTCCGCGACGGGACGGCGGATATCGTCTGGACCCTGATCGGCTATACGCCCGGCGTCTTTCCGCGCACCGAGGCGTTCGAGCTGCCCACCGTGCATCGCGGTTCCGCCGTCGCCACGAACCTCGCGATCCACGAGAATTTCGACCTGATCGCCGAGGATTTCGACGACATCAAACCGTTGCTCATCCATACCCATGACGGCAACGCGCTGCACATGACCCGATCGGTCGAGGATATCCAGTCGCTCGACGTCTTCAAGGGCATGAAACTGCGTACCCCCTCGCGCACCGGTGCATGGATGATCGAGGCTCTCGGGGCCGAACCGGTCGGGATGCCCGTTCCCGCCCTGCCGCAGGCGCTTTCGAAGGGAACCGTAGACGGCGCCCTGGTTCCGTTCGAAATCTTCCCGCCCCTGAAACTCGCCGAGCTTACCCGGACATCCGTGGAAGGGCGCAACAAGGAGCGGTTCGGCACTTCCATCTTCCTCTTCGGCATGAACAAGGAACGCTTCGAGGCTCTTCCCGAAGATCTGCAGGCGATCATCGAGGCCAATTCGGGCCGCGCCTTCGCCGAGGAGATCGGCGAAGTCTGGGAACTCGAAGAGAACACCGGCAAGCGCCAGCAATTCGACAGCGGTGGCACCATCCTGAGGCTCAATCAGGAAGTGACCGACGAT
>ENA-ORXM01000737-ORXM01000737.1-marine-metagenome-genome-assembly--contig:-NODE-737-length-52192-cov-7.679037_pt1 | contig 52192 bp, 42 predicted proteins | sample MGYA00237867_ERZ511480 | MGnify/ENA primary metagenome ERZ511480 (study PRJEB26309, sample SAMN06266103) | marine metagenome | isolation source: Algal blade | place: United Kingdom:Sidmouth, United...
ATTGGAAGAGCTATATCAGTGAAATTGGCCCAGGAAGGAGCTAAAGTAGTCGTAAATTATTTTAACAGCAAAGCAGATGCTGATGAGACATTGCGACTCATTAAAGAAGCTGGAGGAGAGGCTATAGCCGTTTATTGCGATGTAACGAAGCAGGAAGATATCAACAATATGGTTGCTAAAACGGCAGAAGCCTTTGGAGGCAAAGTTGATATTTTGGTAAACTGCGCGGGCATTGCTGGCGTCAATGCGCCTGTTGAGACCTTCCCGGTTGATGTCTGGCGGAAAGTGGTGGATGTCAATCTGACCGGTATGTTTTTGACGTGCCAAGCCGTTATCCCCCACATGCGCAAAGCCGGTTATGGCCGTATCGTCAATCTGGCGTCTGTTGCAGGCAAAGAAGGCAATCCAAATGCTTCGGCCTACTCTGTTTCCAAAGCGGGGCTTATCGGTCTGACCAAGAGTTTGGGAAAAGAATTGGCGACTGACGGTATTACTGTCAATGTCATTACACCGGCTGTTATCAAAACGGAGATGCTGGCAGATGTGAAGCAAAGCCAGATTGACTACATGGTTTCGAAAATTCCTATGGGGCGCACAGGAACGGTCGAAGAAGTGGCCGAAATGATTGCGTTCTTAGCCTCAGATCGCGCGGCGTTTTCAACAGCGGCCGTGTTTGACATGTCAGGTGGGCGTTCAACTTATTAGGACAGAGCAGGCGGCGCAAAAACCAATGCGCCGCCTGTTTTTTAGCTTATTGTGCGGGCCATTCCGCGTGATAAACAAAGGATGCGATTTGGTTTTTTCGGCATCCCTTATGTTTTTCCGGCGCACCTGCAAGTTCCCATTTTTCAAAGGTCTTCAAGGCTTCGCGGCCTAATTGCCCATTCGGCACTTGTGCAATCAATTTTGCGTCCTTTATCTTTCCGCTTGAAGAGATATCGTAGCTAATCAAAGCGCCACCGACATATCCTGGAAAGACGCCGGAACCGCGAAAATTGGCAGGCTTATTTTTCGTCCACTGAATATTACAGTTTTTCGGGGCCCCTTTATAAGTGGCAAATGCGGCATTGAGCGGCGCAATTTCATCCGGGTCGGGCAGGGGAAGATTTTTATCTTCCAAAATTTGAAAGGCTACAGCTTTCCACGCCAGAGCCGTTGCCAGTACAGGGTCAAAATTATTTGCATTTTTGGGTTTTTCAAATGTTTCGATAACGCGATCCAAATCATCTAGAGACCAGGCAATACGGCTTTCTGTTCTGTCGCGTCCGGACATGCCAGCAGCCGCACGAATAATTAAAGCATTGCTCAACGCCGGGCCTCCATCCTTTTCTAACCCGACAGCCTTGATGGCTTCCACGACTTTTTGTGCGGCAGGTTCAGCGGTCCATAGTCTCAAGTTTTTTGCTTCTATATTGGCCATGTTCATCCACATGAAAGCATCGGATATTTGCGGCGCGCCGCCCGGCCCTGTAATCTTATTAAGGGCATCGCGAAGCTTGACGGCTCTCTTATTGTCTGGCGCTGCCATATAGGCAGCATAGTCAAGATAAGCCTCAACGACATTCATCGGAACGTCCCCGCCAGCTAACGCGCCAATATCTTTGGCTCGTTTAAGCGGTTTGACGGAGTCTTTTGGATTTTCCAAAACCATCATCGAGCCGTAATTATACGCCAAAATCGCAGTGAGCTTGTTGTCACCCAGTTCGGCTTCGGCACTGTTCCACGCGGCCTCTGCTTCGCTCCGGGCTGTGGCGGCATCACCTGCAGCTTGGGCGGCCTGATAAGCTTTAAAATGTTGAACATAGCTTTTTTGTGCGCTCGCAACGCTTGGCATTGCAAGGGCTAGGGCGAATACTGAGATGGCGACGGCTTTTTTAAAGTTAAGAGGGAAACGGGTCATGAAGAAACTCCTGTGTTGTATGTTCAATTTTCTAATAAATAACTATTCTAATTAATTGTGTTTTCTGTAGTCATGGTGGCGAACCAAACCGTCTTTTATATAAATTTCCGTTGACCTTTTTTGCAGCGTCAACCAAGGGCGCGTAGGGCGTATCCGTAACAGATACAAAGCCGACATTATAATTTTCTCCGTCATAGGCGCGGCCCGTAATGGGAGAATCAATATATTGAAACCAATGTGCGCCAACAAAATTGGGGTTGTCGATAATGATGTTCATATAGTTTTCAAACATGCGCGCGCGATCTTTTTGGTCAACGGCGTGGACAAGCCCGGGGTGAAAGAAGCCAGTGTCATCACGCGATCCCATATGAAATTCCCCGATAATAGCGGGCTTATCAATCTCATCCAAAAAGGCCCATTGATTGGGGTGAGGAATTTCCGAATACTCATTATAGCTGATAATGTCAGAATATTCACTTGAGGCTTCAATGACTTCTGGCGTCATGCCCCATGTTGCAAAGCGAACACCTAAATACATATGTCCGGGCATTTGTGCATTTAACGCGGCGTCAACGACTTTGAAATATTGCCGGGCATAAGCTTTCAAAAGGATGGCATAATCCGCTTGTTGCGCCGCATTATGCGTTTTCAAATACACGCCGCGACGGACGGTTTTCCAGCTTTCGAAATCTGTACCCCATGCCGCATTGAGCCCGTCTATATCTGCGTATTTAGCTTTTAAAAGACGGGTAAATTCTTTCTTTGTAGGGCTTTCAAAATCACTGCGCGAAAGCGTGTTAATCACAATGCCGTATTGACCCGTCACAGTACCCATACGGCCCCAACTTTTCTCATTATCTATAAAGACGCCGATGCACCACGGGCTACCTGCGACTTCGCCGGCAACTTTCTTGGACGTAATCTCTGCTTGTTTTTTAAATTCGGGGTCGAAAGGGTCCGGGAGGGGCGCCCAAAAATCGTCACCGCTGCTGACAGTTTTAAAGCCGCCGGTAATCCAGCCATTCGCAAAATAGGGGAGACGGGGCGATTTGTAATATTCAGGATCAGCCCAATTCCCAAAAGAGGTAAACCCCCAATTGAGCATGCGGTCTTCTGTAGTTTTACGCCAGTCTACTAAGAATGATTTTGGAGATGTTTCTCCGTATTTGCGTTCAAGATTTGCGCTGTAAAACCCAAAACTTTGACCGGTTTTCAGCGGACCTGTATGACTCCCCATTCGATACCCATAATGGTTTGCCAAAGCATCATTTTGCTCTGGTAGCCAAGTAAACATATTGCGGCGAATCTCAGAGGCATTGAAGGCAGATTTTAAGGCGGAGCTAGGGACGCTTTGGAAGACAGCTGACGGATCACGGGTTTCATTGCGGCGCCCTTTTTCAATGGCGGCTTTATCGAAATCCACGCCTGTCAGTGTTACCGTATTGTTTAACCGTATATTGGCAATTCCAGTTGAGAAAAACAGATAGCCTTCGGGGTCCACAATGGCCCATTTGCCTTTATATTTTTGCGTTCGAAAAAAACCCGTACCTTCCAGTTTTGGTCCTGCTTTCCAGCCGCCATATTGGGAACGGTCCGTATCAGGGCGAGTTCGCGTCAACTCTGCACTTTCATGACTATGATGCTGTTTGATATCTTCCGCCGACGCGACTTTTCCGGGATACTTTGCTTTGGTATTTTGTCCAAACGCATCCACAATTCCGGTTAGATAGTCTGGGTTCGTTTTTGGATTAGAGACGAGTCTCACATTATCGAGCGTAAAAGATCGGTCAAATTGCAAACTTTTGACTGATAGTTTTACGGAGGCAATTGCGCTGACATCAAGATTTTCCTTACCCCACATCCAAATAAAGTTTGTCGCACCAGTATCCCAAGCTGGCGGATTATCTCTCAAACCCGTATCAACCTCAATGTCTGCACCCTGAAGCTCTGCATAATATGGTGTGGCGGGGCCAACAGGGATAACCACGCTGCGCGTAAAGTTTTGTCCTTGGCCATCGGACACATCCAAGTTGAGTTGAACCGGATAAGGCCCGGGGTTTCCGATATCCATTACTAATCCGAATGTTCCAGATTGGCTGAAGTTCCAAGGCTGCTTAGGCGTGATTTTTATTCCGGAATATTGATGCTCCTTAGCGTTTAACGTCACTGATAAGACTTTGTCATGGTCTCCGGTTAAAGATAGCAATCCATTGCTGACAGATGTGGTTTGCGGAACGTCAGCATGATTAAAATCCTCCAGCATAGTTTCGGAGTATTCCGCAGCAAAGCTATGCGGCGCAATTAAGGCCGTTATAAATGATGCGCGCAAAACCGCTGCACGTTTTGAATTTCGGAGTAGAGTCATATCGTACAACTTGTATTATTCGGCCACATTATTGTAACGGCTTGGATATAGATCGGTCATAATCTCGCGTGCGGTCTCGACCATTTCCGGATAGGGAATGTCAGTATTAGAGACAAATCCCACATTATAGTTTTCGCCGTCATAGGCGCGCCCTGAAATCGGCGAGTCGACATATTGGAACCAATGCGCGCCGACTAAATATGGGTTGTTTGTTACAGTTTTCATGTAGGTTTTGTACATTTCCGCCCGGTCAGCCTGATTGGCTGCCATGACCAACCCCGGATGGAAAACGCCGGTATCGCTTTGGGCACCAATGTGAAATTCTCCGATGACGACGGGTTTATCAATGTCAGCAAAGAAGTCCCACCCACCTTTTCGAAGGCCTTCTTCGTAAATGTTAAAACTCATCACATCAGAGTATTTAATCGCCGCTTTAATAGTTTCTTTTGGCATGCCCCAACTGGCCATACGCGCGCCCATATATAAATGTTTGGGCAAATATCTGTCTATTGTCCCGCTGACGACTTTGAAATATTGCTCAGAATAAGCCTCAAACAAGGTGGAAAGATCATCAATAACTTTGTTATTAAAAACAGAAATTTCAAATCCACGGTCAAATTCGTCCCATGAGGAGAAGTTTGTTGCCCAAGCCTTATTCAAGGCCGCAATGGTTTTGTATTTTTGGTTGAGTTGCTTTGTAAATTCAGCTTTGGCATAAGATTTTTCACCGTCCTTCGACAATGCGTCCATGACCAACCCATAGCGCTTTTCATCAGGATCATCGGGATTGCCCCAGCTCTTCTCATTATCAATGAATATGCCGACGCACCAAGGAGAGCCTTGTATCTCTTCGGCAATCTGAGAGATTGTCGCGTTGGCGCGTTTTGCAAATTCGGGATCAAAAAAATCTGGGGCAGGCCCCCAAATATCATAGCCGGAAGATAAAGTTTGAAAATCACCAATAATCCAGCCATTGGCAAAATAGGGCACTTGCTCATTGGGATAAAAAGCTGGATCGACCCAGTTACCAAAAGAGGTAAAGCCCCAAGAATTCATGCGATCGAGCGTAACCTGTTCCCATTTGCGCATATAGCTTTCGGGCGAGGTTTCGCCATAACGGCGCTGAAGGTTCGCGCGATAGAAGTTATAGGTCTCGCCGGTCTTTAGCGGCCCCATAAGGGTCGAGCGGCGGTAGCTATAATGTGCGGCCAATGGGTCGTCGTAATCTGGTAGCCATTCAAAAAGGTCATGTCTCAATTTCGATTTAACGAACCGGCTCTCGCGGGCGGCTTGTGAAGTTTTCACTACTCCAATGGAGTCTTCAGGGGTCAATTCATCACTGCCGATTGTGCGAATGTTATCATCCTTGAAATCAATACCCGTCATCGTGCTGAGGTTTGCCATGCGGACATTGGCGACACCGTGTGAGAAGAACAGATAACCCTCAGGATCAACCATCCACCATTTGCCCTTAATCTTTTCGGTGCGAAAGTATCCGGTCGCGTCAAACTTAGGGCCGTCCTTCCAGCCGCCAAACTTTGATCTATCCGCAATTCCGGGATTTGCTTTAAGGTCGCGCAACTCGGCGTCGGCAATCATTTTAAGTTCCGTCTCGCTACTGACTTTGATTGGAAAATCAGCTTTTGCGTTTTGCCCGAATTTATCGATAATATTTTTAAGGTAATCATCAGGCAGGGCTTTGTTTTTCCTCAGGCGAACATTGTCAATCTGAACCGTTCTGTCGCCGATAATACCGCGGGTAAAGAACTCTATTTTTGCAACGGAGGAAAAGTCAAAGTTTCCAAACTGTGATGTCCAGCGGGCAATCATCATGGTTTCGCCGTCATTCCACGGTGCAGGCATTTCGCGCATGCCGCTATCAATCGCGCGGGTCGGGCCGTCTAAAATAACGTAGTAAGTTCCTTTGGAACTGGCGGGAACATTCATACCTTTATTGTGGAAATCCCCGTTACTGTCGTGAAATCCCATATAGACGTAAATTGATTTGTCCGAGGGGTTCTCCAAATCTACGGCTATATTGAAGTTTTTATATTCGCTCCAATCGAGTGGAGTGTCAGGAACAATTTCGGCCGCAGAAATCTTAACGTCATCATCAAAATTGACGGCAAGCCTCTTTCGGTCGCTTGAATCAATAATTTTGGCAGATGCACTTTTTGTCTCAAGACTGTAGCTTGAGATGTCACCGTTAAAGTCAAATACGGTCGCAATGACTTGAGGGGCATCATCTGAGGAAATTTGGGCTGCATGATTAGCATTGCCGCAGGCCGTAAGTAGTACTGCGCAGGCGGTCATAAGTAAAATTCGCGATAATTTTGGTGCTACGGATGTCATATTATTCCCCTTTGAGTGTTTCTTGTTTGAAAAATTAAGCCTCATGCCAAGCCAATCCGCGCGTCCGTGTTGAGATGGATAACAGCGTATCATTAGCCGTCATAAACAATGTCGAACCGTCTTCTCCAAAGGCGCAGTTCGCCGTTGGCCGGCCCGTAAAAATACGGCCTAATCGTGTACCGTCGGGAGCAAAAATAACAACGCCGCCGGGACCGGCCGCGAATAGATTACCAGAGATATCGACAGCCATACCATCCGGTAGCCCGGGGCTTTTCTCATCCATCAAATATGAGAGGTCAGCAAAGAGGCGTTCACCGGAAGGTAATCCAGCGATATTCAGTGCAAATGCCTTTATGATAGGTTTTTTTGGATCTGACTGAGATACGTAAAGGGTAGATTCATCAGGGGACAAGGCGATGCCATTAGGACGGGTAAAGCCTTCTGAAATAATTGACATCTCGCCGCTAGGCGTAAAGCGGTAAACGCCGAAATGCCGCTGCTCCATTCCAGTAAAATTTTCACGATCTTTCAAGCCATAGGGCGGGTCGGTAAAATAAACCGTTCCATCAGTCGCACGCACCAAATCATTAGGGCTATTAAGCGGTTTCCCGTTGAAACTCTTTACGACTGCGCTTCGTGCCTGAGTCGACATATTTAGGCGATCTATCGAACGAGCATTTTGATTACAGATGAGCAGGCCGTCATCTTCTTCATCATACCATAGCCCATTCGTACCCGGGGCCGCATTCTCATCAGGCGTTTCATCATCCCGCCCGGCGACATCCAAAAATGTCATTAGCCCTTTAGAGCGGCTCCAACTGTGGATGCGGTTATTTGGAATATCCGAAAAATACAGCCGACCACGTCTCCTGTCCCAGCTTGGGCCTTCGGTCCATCTGAAACCGGAGGCGAGTTGCCGGATTTCAGCCTCAGGGTGAACAAGCTTGTCAAACGCTTTTGCGTAACCTTCAATGCGGCCTTGCGGATAGGCTTGGCCTATGGTGTTGCGATTGCACGCCGTCGCAATAGCGGTAGTGGTGCTCAGCAGGCCAACATTAAGGGCGCGTCGGGTAATCATAGAGCGCTCTCAGTAGCCGAGCCACCTGTGCCAATCTCTTCAACTTTCCCGATTAGAAACACATAACACAAAAAACCTATCAAAGCCGCTGCGCCGATATAGAACAGAGCGGGGGCAAAGCTTTCCTTAGTTACGATAAAGCCAATGACTATAGGTGTTACAACTGCAGACAGCGCACCAAATGCATTGAACACACCGCCGACAAGCCCTACAGATTGGCGCGGTGAAAGCAGCGAAACAAAGACCCAAGCGATTGATGCCAATCCGTTGCCGAAGAAAGCAATTGCCATAAAGATGATAATCAAAGTTGTGTTGTCGGTGAAATTTGCGCCGATAATTATGGTCGACAGAGCCATCCCGAGCAGCACAGGTGCTTTGCGGGCAAACTCGGCTGTGAGGCCGCGTTTAACCATATAGTCAGATGCAAATCCTGATAAAAGAACGCCGAAGAATGCAGCGATAAATGGTACAGAAGCATAGAGGCCAGACTTAATAAGGGTTAAGCCGCGATAATCAGTTAGATAGCTTGGAAACCAGGTCAGAAAGAATATGGTGGTCGTGCCGAGGCAAAACTGTCCGATATACAGTCCCCACAATTTGGGATGAATAAAGGCGATGGTCGGGCTTGGGCGTTCCGTTAGCGTTGTTTCGGACGTAGATAAATTTTCATATGCCGCATCTGTTTGTGGGTCTTTTTTCGGGTAAACCAAGAACCAAACAAAAGCCCAGACGATGCCAATCAATCCTGTAATCACCATCAGGCCACGCCAGCCAAATTGAGCCTGAATGGCGAAAAGCACGGGGGTCAGAAAGGCGAGCCCTAAAAACTGACCAGAGGTGTAAATACTGATAGCGCTTGCGCGTTCGTTTTTAGGAAACCAATCGGTGACGATCTTGTTATTTATTGGATATGACGGCGCTTCAAAACCGCCGATGACAGCCCGCGCACCCATGAGGGCCGCTGCAGAATTTACAAAAGCTTGCAGCACAGTCGCGACTGACCACCCTATGAGAATAATAGGGTAGAGGATACGGGTTTTCACCAAATCAGCTATGAAACCGCCCGGAATTTGGAGTAGTGCATAGGGGATGAAAAATGCCGAGAAGACAAATCCCATTGTTTCTGTAGAAATCTCTAAGTCTTCCCGGATGGCCGCTGCAGCAACGGAGATATTCATCCGATCCATGTAATTGATGACAACCGTTAGAAATAGCAAAACCAAAAGCAGGCGGCGTTGTTTTTTGTCATCGCTCATAGTCTAACTCATTTATTTTTGCACGTCAGCAGGGCTTAGTGAGTTTCATTTAAATATACCGTCTTCTTGTCCATATATTGTTCAAGGCCATAACGACCGTCTTCGCCGCCGATCCCGCTCATTTTCCAACCATTGTGAAATCCTTGGTGCATCTCACCCATACCGCGGTTAATATACATTTCGCCCGCCTCAACTTCGTTGATAAAGCGGTGAATATTGGCATTTGATGCGGAATAGAAATAGGCTGCGAGGCCGTATTCGCTATCATTGGCATTGGCGATGGCTTCGTCCAAAGAGCTGAACTTTACGATAGGCAAGATCGGGCCAAAAGTTTCGTCGTGCAGAGCAATATTGGATTGATCCATATCGACAAGGACTGTCGGCGGATAGAAAAATCCGCCTTCACAGTCTGCTGGTGCGCTTGGCTTACCGCCCGTTAAAACTTTTGCCCCTTGTTTTACACTTTCGCCGACAATTCGGTCGAGATTGCGGATTTCAGATCCGTTGACTTTCGGCCCCATTTCTGTGTCTGGAGCCATAGGGTTGCCAACCTTCAGTGCTTTTACGCGCGGGATGAGTTTTGCGATGAATTCGTCATAGACATCCTCATGGATGTAGGCCCGCTCGGCGCAGGTGCAGACTTGTCCGCTATTGGTAAAGCGCGCCCCCATCATGGATTCCACGGCCAAGTCAACATCGCCGTCATCCATAAGAACGAACGGGCCTTTGCCGCCTAATTCAAGCATGACCGGGATTAAATGTTTACCTGCGGCTTGATAGATTTGCAGCCCGGCATATGTGCTGCCGGTCATAGTAATCATGGCCGTGTGTTCACTTGAGCACAAATAGCTGCCGACAGACGCACCGCCCCCATTCACGATATTTAAAACGCCGGGCGGAAGACCTGCCTCATTGGCAATTTCGCCTAACATCATTGTCGCGAGCGGCGTTTCTTGGGTCGGTTTTACTACAATCGCGTTGCCAGTGATCAGTGCAGGCCCAATTTTTCTTCCAGCTAAGGCCAGTGGAAAATTCCATGCGGTTATTGCAACGACAACGCCGCGCGGAAATTTATGAATATAGATTTTCTCATCAGGGTTATTAGACGGCAATATATCGCCTTCTAAGTGCAGGGCGTGGTCGCAGGCATATTCAATAAAAGTCGCTGTCGCTTCAACCTCGCCATGAGCCAGAGACAGGATTTTACCTTGCTCTTTAACTAAAGTTTCTGCCAGTGTGTCGGCACGCTTACGAATACCAGCGGCCATGGCCCGTAGTATTTTTGCGCGTTGTTGCGCCGGAACCTTTGCCCATTTTTTCTGCGCGGTTTTCGCGCTTAGCAAGGCTTTCAGGGCGTCCTCTTCAGTACTGTCCGGAACTTCGCCGAACTTTTTACCCGTTGTCGGGTTCAGGATGTCGATGACAGTATCCGTCGAAGCTTTGACATATTCCCCGTCAATAAAATTGACCGTATTGTAAATCTTCATTTCTCTAAGTCTCCAAAGCGGCGCTCATAGAGGTTAGCGTTTAATTCTTTGGCTGCTTCAACCATTTCAGGATAAGGCGTGTCTGTCACGCGGACAAAACCTACATTATAATTTTCGCCGTCATAGGCGCGTCCTGTAAGGGGTGAGTCAATATATTGAAACCAATGCGCACCTACAAAATACGGATTATCGACAACTGTATTGATATAGTTCTTATACATGCGTGCGCGGTCGGCTTGATCGGTTGCTTTTACAAGGCCGGCATGGAAAAGCCCGGTATCGCTTGTTGCTCCCATGTGGAACTCGCCAATAACAGTTGGTTTGTCGAGCTTTTCAAGAAAGTCCCAACGATCAAATTGCGGCACTTCGCGGTACTCATTTACGCTCATCACATCGACATATTTACCGGCAGCTTGCACCACTTCAGGGGTCATGCCCCAAGAGGCAAATCGAACACCCATATACTGATGGTTGGGCATATATTTTTCAACGGCATCGGATACAACTCGGAAATATTCTGATGCGTAAGCCTCGAGCAGAATGGCGTAGTCAGCCTGTTTTACGCTCGTGTGATCTGTTAACTCAATACCTCTCTCAATATCTGTCCAAGACGCTAAAGTCTTGCCCCAAGCAACGTTAAGCTTTTCAACGCGGCCATACTTTTCTTTTAACAGATTGGTGAAAACAGCCTTTGTTGGGCTATCAGAATCTGCGCGAGCCATTGTGTTGATGACGATGCCGTATTGGGATTCCGGCGTTCCCATGCGGCCCCAGCTTTTCTCATTATCGATAAACACGCCGATACACCACGGACTGCCGTTTACTTCGGCTGCCACAGCTTCTGCGGTTTTGTCGGCACGATAGGCGAATTTCGAATCGAACGGGTCGGGCAGAGGCGACCAGAAATCATCGCCACTACTAACAGTTTTGTAGTCGCCGATAATCCAACCATTAGCGAAATAGGGGACTTGCGTGTTGTCATAAAACATCGGGTCAACCCAATTACCAAAGGAGGTAAAACCCCAATTCGCCATCCGGTCCAAGGTTGCTTCTCGCCAATCATTCAAGAAAGAGTTTGGAGAGCTTTCGCCATATTTACGCTCAAGGTTGGCGCTATAAAAACTATAGGTCTCGCCATGTTCTATGGGGCCTGTATGGACACTGCGGCGATAGCCATAGTGATTCCCCAGCGGGTCATCATCTTCAGGCAACCAATTAAACATATTGAGGCGAATGTCTGCCGCAAGGAAGCGTTTGGAGCGGGCTTCGGGCGGAGCAGGGTTTAAGCCCAAGGAGTCTTCTGGTGTCAAATCGTCCGGTGATCGCTGCGTCAGCATCTCTTTCGGGTAATCGCGGCCTGTGACCGTTGTTGTGTTAGACAGCCGAATATTGGCCAGCGCATTTGAGAAAAACAAATACCCTTCGGGATCAACCATAGCCCACCTGCCGCCGACTTTCTCGCTACGAAAATAACCTGTCGCTTCCAGTTTCGGGCCGTTCAGCCAACCCCCGAATTTACTGCGGTCTTTCAGGCCGCCAGCTTTCAAAGCCTGTTGCTCTACGGCTGTGACTTCGGCTAATTGCACGTCTGATTTCATTTTACCCGGGAAGTCAGCCTTAGCATTTTGGCCATATTTATCGACGAGGCCTGTCAGGTATTCAGGATTGGTTTTTGGGTTTGCGACCAAGCGTATATTGTCGAGCGTAATTGTGCGATCAGAACGCAAACTAATAATGCTTAAAGACACTTCGGTAATAGCAGAGGTGTCCAATTGCTCCGTGCCCCACATCCACGTAAACTTTGTGCCATCAAAATCCCAAGCGACTGGATTGTCGCGAATTCCGGAATCGACGTCAATATCTGTACCCTTCAGTTCGGCATAATACGTGTTAGCTTGGCCCAGTGGTATGACGGCACTACGTGTAAACCCGGCACCTGATGCATCTTTGACATCCATATTGAGTTGAACACTTTCGGTGCCCGGGTTGCCAATGTCCATGGCGATACCAAAACTATCATACTGACTCCAATCCCACGGCGTTTCCTGACCGATGGTGACGCCTGCGTAGTAATGATTCGAAGATTTCAAATCAATTATCAGCTCACCGTTATCCATTTTGACGTCGGCATTGCTTGCGGTGACTAAGTCGAAATCATCAGCTGAACTAAAATCCGCCAACATGACGGTTTCGGTCTTTGCAGATGATTCCAATCCGCTTGTGCCGGATTCCGAGCAGGCCCCCAGCATAAGAGCAGGTATGAGTGCAGAAGCTGTAAGCCAAATATAACGCATTTGTTAAATCCCCATGGCGGTTATCTTTTGTAAAAGTGTATAGCTGGGTCAAATTACTGTCAATTGTTAACAAAATCTATTTTCACATCAACGGCTTTTGTGCAAATGTGTAAATCGTGAAATGTCGACAATGCATAAATCGGCTTACAAATGAGAGAGATAGCGTCATGAAAACTAGCTTTAAACTTGCAATTATATGTCCTGTTGTACTGGCAGCTTGCGCCAGCGGGTTAGAAAGGGGTTCAATTGAGACGGCTGAAATAGTTTTTGAAGATATTACTCAGGCTGTAGGTTTGAACAGTGAAGAAAGCTGGAAATATGGCGGTCCAGCCTTGGCCGATGTAACGGGCAATGGTCGATATGATTTTGCAATCGGGAATCACGACGAACATCCCATGGAACTGTGGTATTCAGAAACTGATGGAACCGTACGCAAACATAATGTGCCTTTACAAGATGGAGACGTACATGGCGCAGCGCCGGCTGATTATGACGGCGATGGTGATATAGACATGATTGTCAGTGTCGGGGGCGGTAATGGAAGCCGGCCTGCGCCTCCCAGGCTGCTACGAAATGATAATGGCCGCTTTGTTGATGTCACAGTCGGCTCGGGGCTTGAAAGTCTGGGAGCCCGTGGACGCACGCCGCGCTGGATTGATATGGATTTGGACGGGGATTTAGACTTGTTGCACGTAGTTGCGCGTCAGCTTCCAGGCGAAACGGGGCCGCGTAATACAGTTTTTGAAAACATCGGTAATGGAAAATTTGAATTTCGTGAAAGCCCGGGCGTTCAAGAAGTAGAAGCTGAGCGGGTTCTCGTCACTGATTTTAACAATGACCACATCTCAGACCTTGTGCTTTTTGAACCTATCACGCTCTGGCAAGGCGATGGGAGTTTTGTATTTAAAAATGTAACGAATGACTTGCTTCCGTCCAAATTCGATAGCGGGGAGTTCATAACGACTGTTGCCGACGCCGATTTTGATAATGACGGGGACCGGGATTTGTACCTGTCGCGCGGCAAGACATATTATCAGACTGCTAATAATTCTGTCGATTTTGACCCGACATCCGGGCGCGTTGATTTGCGTGATAAAGGACTTGAGGGGCAAGACGGAATGAGCTTTGAAGCGTCCGATGACGTGACCCTGCAAGAATTCTGGCACTGGCGCAGGCTCAAGGGACTTGTACTGCCAGTCTATTTAGGCGCTGCAAAGACCCGTATCGATACGCCGGTCGAGCCGGCCGTAATATCCCGGGATATGGCTGCGGGCTTTCCCGACAACATAAGCGAGAACGGTTGGTATCTGGGCCATGTCGGCAATGGCAAGTGGCGACTGGAATGGTCGCTTGACGGCGATATTGCCTGGGACGTGCGCGCCACACTGACAGGCGTCAGCGCCGTTAAGACCGATTGGACGCCGCAAGACTATAACAATGTGCCGGATGTTCTGCTAGAAAATAAAGGCGGTAAATTTTTTGATGTTTCGGCAAAGCTCCCCGCTGAGACCCGAGACAGCAATTGGGGCGTAACCCATGGCGATTTTGATAATGATGGCTTTGAGGATTTTTTCGTCTATCGCTTCGGCAAGTTAAGCAGCCGCGTTCCTGATGTCCTGATCCGTAATGTAGGCGGTAAAAAGTTTGTCGCGAGCACAGATCATGGCGCTTACGCCGGACCCGCTAAAGCGCACGGAGATATGGGTGCAGCGTTTGATTTCGACATGGACGGTAAAATCGACTTACTCAATGGCGATGATGATTTAGGCTATTGGCATTTATACAAAAACAAAACATTAACTGCCGGAAATCACTTGATTGTTCGGCTTGGTTATACCGATCAGGGTGTCGACCCTATGGCGGCAACCGTCACAGTTAAGACGGCAGGAGGGCTATCTCAAACCAAGGATGTCGGTTCTGCGGGGGCCAATCACACGCAAAGTCTTATGTCTATTTTGCATTTTGGCATTGGTAATATGTCTGAAAACATAGACGTCACCGTTCGTTGGCGCGATGGGACAACGCAAGCCCTGACGGATGTTGCCGCAAATCAAGTTTTGGAGGTCGGGGATTTTTCCTATGGCCAATAGATTAAAAGTGACGCGCCGGGATATTGTTTCTGGGCTTTCTGCCACTGCTACAGCCGAAGTTTTAGTGGGCTGTGCGGGCACCAGATTTTTCGGGAAGGAAACAAACGATAGCGAAATGAAAACCATTGTTCTCTCAAGCGGTGATATGAGCCTTGGGTTATCCCCACGTAATGGCGGTAGCATCTCGCACCTTATGTGGCGTAACCATGACATAATGCGCCGCGCACCGGATGCTATGGCTAACGTGACCGATATGGCGAGCTTTCCTCTTGTGCCTATCGTCAACCGTATACCGGGCGGTGAGTTCAGCTTTGACGGTATTGATATCGATCTTGAGGGTAACTTCTTGGGTTTGCCAGACTTTATACATGGTTTTGGATGGAAGGGCGCATGGTCTGTAGAAGCTGAAAGCGAAACCGAGACCACATTAGTGTTTAAATATGAGGAAGGGCGTGAGTGGCCATGGCCATTTGAGGCGCGTCAAACCTTTAGATTGGGTGATGCCTCGCTCTGGCAGAAATTATCTGTCACAAATATAAGCGAGCGCCCTATGCCTGCAGATTTGGGTTTTCATCCTTATTTTCCCGCTTCGGAGGCCACTCGGCTTTATGCGCAATATGACGGATACTGGCTTAATAACGAGTTTGGGCATGCCATAAAGCGCGTCCCCGGCTCTTTTCGGCAAGACTTTACAAAAGGTGCGCCCGTCACCGATACGCAAATGACAGATCAAACTCATTATGGCTGGACACAACAGGCCATACTTAAAGAACCGGGGCGCCCGACAATAGTTATTACGGCAGATAAGGCTTGTAAAAATATGCATATCTTCTTTCCGCCCAACGGAGATTATGTTGCTGTTGAACCGACAATCGGACGCGGAAACCCTTTCGGTGTTTTACCTAAAGAGTACGAAACCGTACAGCCTGGTGAAACTTTGTCTATATGGATGAAAGTACAAGTCTCAACGGCTTGATAGAAGTAAATTTAGCTTTCATATTTAACCAAAATGCCTATTTTGACAACGAAACTATGCAGAGGTGTGAGAGTCGTGGCTTTTTTACCGACGTTTTCACGCCTTAGGGGGAATATAAGTGTCTAAAACTAAACCACTTTTGACGATCCGCCAGCAGATTGCGGATAGTCTGCGATCCGACATCATTGCCGGTGTTGTGCAGCCTGGCGAGCGCATTCGGGAGGAAATCCTTGCTGAAAAATTTGGTGTCTCACGCGGCCCTATCCGTGATGTACTGCTACAATTAAATAAAGAAGGCCTTTTGTCTTCAAAACCTAATTGTGGAGTCACGGTAAATCACCAACTTCAACCTGAACTGCATTCTATTATGAAGGCATTGCGTCTGAAGCTGGAAACCGATGCTTTAAAGCTATTAAAGGGACGTCTAAGCGAGGACGATTTCAAAACACTTCGAGGAATTTTAGAGAACTTGTATAATGCCCTTAAAGCGGAAAATTTTACTGAGGCGACAGAAATGGATTTGGCATTTCACCGCTATTTGGTGAACAAGGCTGGCGGTGAAGATTTGGTCAATGTTTGGACATCCGTCGCACTACGCATGCGTATTGACTATCAGCGGATTATTCATCCCAAAGACTCCTATGATGAACATAAAGCTATTGTAGATTCTTTGGAATCCGGGAACACGAAAAAGGCAATTGAGGCCTTAAAAGACAATATCCGCTAGTTAGCCATTATTGTCTAATCAATTTTCTGATATTAATCTGAGCTAACGGCCCATCCATCCACCATCTACCAAGACGGTAGACCCATTCATATAGTTAGATGCCTCTGATGCAAGAAACACAACGGGACCTTTAAAGTCCTCTGGCTGCCCCCAGCGTCCCTGTGGAATGCGGCCAAGAATAGATTCGGAACGGCCCGCATCATTTCTCAACGCCTCAGTGTTATCTGTTGCGATGTAGCCAGGAGCAATGGCGTTTACATTAACTCCTTTAGACGCCCACTCATTAGATAAGGCCATAACAAGTTGAGCAATGCCGCCTTTACTCGCCGCGTAACCCGGAACCGTTATGCCGCCCTGATATGACAGCAAAGACGCTGTGAAAATAATCTTTCCCGCGCCTTGCTCTATCATCGCCTTTCCAAAAGCCCGGCTCAGAATGAACTGCGCATTGAGGTTAACTTCAATAACCTTGTCCCAATATTCGTCGCTGTGCTCGGCTGCTGGTGCGCGTAAAATTGTGCCCGCATTGTTAACCAGAATGTCGACAGGCTTTTGCTCTACCTGCAATTTTTCGATGAATGCCTTGAGAGCTTTACGGTCGGAAAAGTCGCAACTATAGGCAGAGAAATTGCACCCTAAAGCTGTTACAGACTTTTCGACGGTAGAGCCTGATGCTTCCAAACTTGCCGAAACACCAATAATATCAGCTCCCGCCTCGGCCAACCCTTCGGCCATAGCTTTACCGATGCCGCGCTTGCAGCCCGTGACCAGGGCGGTTTTCCCTTTGAGAGAAAATTTATCAAGAATAGAGGTCATTATGCATGTCCGCCGCAATTGATTATGTATTTCATGCCAGTTGGGTTTGTATCCAAGGCGTGGAAAGCATCGCCGACTTGATCAAGTGTAAATTCGCCTGTGAAAAACGGTTCCACGTTCAGCTTACCACTGGCGATTAATTCAATCGCTTCGTCATAATCTGCCGCTTCATAGACACGCGCGCCGACCATTTCCAACTCACGCCAGAAGAATTTGAACAAATCAATTTCGGCCGGTTTTGAGTGGATGGCTACAATGCAAATCCGTCCGCGAACCGCTGCAATGTCAGTCATGGCTTTGACAGCGGGCATAACGCCTGCAACCTCAAAAACAACGTCCGCGCCTTTACCGTTTGTGCGCTTCATAACCGCCTTAACAATGTCATCCTTTGCGGGATTGATTGTATCAATTCCGTTATCTGTTGAAAATTTCAAGCGCGTCTCATTGATTTCTGAAATCAATACATTCGCACCTTTGGCTTTTGCGACTTGCGCTATCAATTGACCGATTGGGCCGCCGCCCAAAATGACAACGTCCTCGCCGGATTTCACGCCCGCTCGCGTAACGTCGTGACAAGCCACGGAAAGTGGTTCGATAATCGCCCCGGTGCGTAGGTCAATATTATCTGGTAATTTGTGCAATGTACGGGCCTTTACAGTCCAGCTACTTTGTAGCGCGCCAGCTGTGTCGATACCCATAAAATTCAGGTTGTGGCAAATATGGGAATGCCCGGCATCGCAGGCTGGACAATCACCACAATAATCAAGCGGGCGCACAACGACTTTGTCGCCAGGAGCATAACCCGTGACGCCTTCGCCGACTTCGCGAACGGTGCCTGACATCTCATGGCCAATTACATTTGGCGGGCATACACGATGATCCATTGCGCCGTGATAAATATGCATATCCGTTCCGCAAATACCGACGTAACCGACATCTAATGAGACCTCACCTTCCTTTGGGGGAACATGAGTAGAGGGGACAACGCCAAACTTTGCGTCGCCGAGATATTGAGCTGCTTTCATGGGGATCGCCTTAAGATATAGAAATGAGGTGAGGAGATAAAAGTGTGCCGTCAAAAATGACGCCTGTTCCAGGGTGATGCGGGGCAAATGCCATGCCATCTTCGACGCGTATTGGGTTTGTTGTATATTTATCAATCGGGAAGGAATGAACTTCCATCATGCCAGCATGGGGCTGTGCAGCTAGCAGGGAGACATGCAACTCGTGCATGCCGTGGCTGCAAATCTTCAGACCGTGATCTTTCGCAAGTTTTGCAATACGCAGCCAGCCAGTAATGCCGCCAATATTTGACGCATCCGGCTGTAAATAGCTTAGCTTTGAATACCGTATTGCGCGCTCAAACTCTTCAATTATATGTAGGTTTTCGCCCATCGCCAAAGGAATAGAAATCGCATCGGCTATGCGGCCATAGGCTTCGAACTCATCGGGAGAGACCGGCTCTTCAAACCATGAAATGTCATATTCTTCAACAGCGTGGGCGAACTTTATCGCCTGCGCTTCAGTATAGCTGTAATTAGCGTCAATCATCAATTTGCGGTGAGGGCCAATTATGGAGCGCAAAAGGGCAATGCGGGCTACGTCTTCCTGCATATTTGCGCGTCCGACTTTAGTTTTGATTGATTCATGTCCGGCCGCGAGGCTTTGCTGGGCTTTTTCCTGCAGGCGGTTCATGGAGTAATCAAGGTCAATGAAGCCTTCATAGCAGGCCGCGCTATCTGATGGTGCGCCCAGATACTTGTGCAAAGGAAGATCGGCGCGTTTACAGCGAATATCCCAAAGTGCGATGTCGACTGCGGATGCTGCAAAGCTTAAAAGGCCGCCCCGGCCGACATAATGGTTGGTGTGCAAAATACCATCGAGAATGTCTTCTACATTTTCAGCGTCTTTACCTAGTATAAAAGGCTTTAAATCATGTTCAATCAGGGTCGCTATAGCTCGACCGCCTTTTCCGCCCGTATAGGTATATCCTTGGCCTTCAAATCCATCCTCCGTCGTGATGCGGCAAATAATCAGTTCAAAATGTGTGTGCGTACCGTGACTGGCGTCCACCAGTATTTCAGCCAGTGGAATATGATAATATTCAGTTTTAACAGAGGATATTTCCGTTGAATTCAGGGCTGGTTTCTGCAGCATTTGAATGGAAGAGGACGTCATAATATTATACCAGTTTTTCTGTTCTTATCTCTAAAGGTTTTTTGAGAATTGTAAACAATAAACCAAATTAAGGATCCATCACCAATTGGTAAAACTTCCGTCCGGCTTATAACGACGCGGGGCTTCCCAGAACTTAAATTCGTCTTCGGTTAATTGATCTTCATTCACATCAACTCCCGTCCCTACACCGTCCGGCAAAGGGAATACGCCAGGTTTATAAGTCGGGCGACCCGTAAAAATTCGGTCGTGGTCGGTCTTAATTTGAGAATAATTAGCAACTTCGGTCCAGGCTAAATTTGGGACTGCGGCGCAAAGGTGATTGGTCGCCGCGGTGCAGATTGGGCCAAGAGGGTCATGAGGCATGATATCGATATAATGTGTTTCGGCCATCGCCGCGATTTTCATTGCCTCCGTCAGGCCGCCGACATTGCAGACATCGATACGCGCAAAATTTGTCAACCCTTGTTCTATGAAAGGACGCGCTTCCCATTTACTTGACCATTCCTCTCCAATTGCAAACGGAATGTCTGTCATCTTGCGTAAGGATGCATAAGCCTCGGGTGTTTGCTGACGAATGGGCTCTTCTAGAAAATCTATCGTACCTGCCGGCATTTTTTGGCAAAATGAGGCGGCCTCAGCAACGCTGAGGCGGTGATGCAAATCGATGCCTAAAACAATTTCATGCCCTATAGCTTCGCGCGCTGCTACCAGCGCTCGCGAGGCCTCCGCGATGTTCTTGCGGACATCAAAAGTCATGCGCCCATCAGGATCGGGACCATCGCCATTGGTTGCCCGAATAACCCGCCAGCCTTTTTTCGCAAATCTCACGACATCTTGCACAAATGTTTCATCAAGAATAGCAATTGAGGTGGCGAAGCAGGGGATTTCTTCACGCTGTTTGCCGCCCAAAAGCTCATAGACAGGCACTTGAAACCGCTTTCCGGCAATGTCCCATAGTGCGATATCAATAGCCGAAATTGCGCCCGTTAACACGCGGCCGCCCTCAAAATATTGACTACGATAAAGTTCCTGCCATATCGCGCCAATTTGGTTGGCAGGCTTACCGATTAGAAACTGTTTGAAATGCTCTATCGCGCCCGCGACTGCGAGTTCACGCCCCGACATGCCAGACTCGCCCCAGCCATAGAGACCGCATTCAGTTTCAACTTTGACTATCAGGAGATTGCGATGACCGCACCAAATCGGATAGGGGATGATATTGGAAATAATCACTGACGCGGCCTCATTCTTATTTAAGTTGATCCGTACGGCATAATTGCGCGGCGACACCTTGGTCTGCAACTATATCTTCACCAGTTAGAGCTTTCGCGAGGTCAGAAATCATAAACACGGCGATATTTGCAATGTCTTCAACTGTGCTCACTTCATTCGTTGCATGAAGATCGTTAAAGGCGTCCATCAGGCCAAGCTTAGAGGCAGCGACATCTTGTACGGCTTCGGTCATGGTTAGGCCAGGCGATAATGTGTTTACACGAATACCATGTGGTCCAAGGCTCCAGGCCATAGCGCGGGTCATGGCGCTAATCGCCCCTTTGGTGCCCGCATACATCTCGTAGCCAGCGACGCTGCCTTTAGAATGATTGGACGAAATGTTGAGAATATTTCCTTTACCAGCTTTGCGCATATGACGGGCAGCCGCTTGGCTTAACAAAAACACAGACCGTTGATTTGTGGCCCAGAGCATATCGAGCTTCTCAAGCGGGAATTCGAAAAAATCCTCGTCAATCGTTATGCCTGCATTGTTGACCAATGCATCGATACGGCCATGCTTTTTTATAATCTCGTCGATGAACGGCCCAATTGCATCTGCTTTAGAGACGTCTAGCTCAATGAACTCAGCTTTAAATCCGTCTTGCACCAAGCCATCGATGCGCTCTCGGCCGCTTAGGCTGCGTTGACAGGTAATAACGGTCGCGCCTGCAGCTGTCGCGGCTTTAGTGATGCCCCACCCAATACCCGAACACCCACCGGTTACAATTATGATTTTGTTGTTTAACATTTATGCATCCTAATCAAATTCACGGGTTTTGTAAAAATCTATGCGCTTGCAAAACTTTGTTCAATTTCTTCAATTGTTTTGTTCTTCGTTTCTGGCAGGAGCAAATAATTCAAAATCAGGCAAACCAAGACACAACCGCCATAGAACAGGAACACATTTCCTGCACCCCAATTGGCTAATTGCCACGAGAAAAACTGCTGCACTAAAACACTGAACAAGCTTGTAAGGAAGGCACAAAGCGTGATTGCAATGCCGCGCACACGGGTCGGGAAAATTTCTGAAAATAAGATCCACAAAATAGGGCCAATCGTGGCTTGATAGGCGGCGATGAAGCCTAAGATACTAATAAAGATCAGCATTCCATTCAAAGTTACAGCTTCTTGAAGAATAGGTCCTTCATTGGCGCGGGCTGCATCAAAGCCCAAATTCTTGACCAGTTCAGCTTTGAAGGCAACATCACTATCAAAAATCACGCCGGCCATCGGCTCAAGAGCTGCAGCGTCAATATTTGCGCCGAACGCTGCAATCTGATCCGCGCTTAGAACATAGCTGGCCTGACTGAAGCCATACCAACTCAGCAGCAGGAAAAAAGCTGCGGCCACCAAGCCGCCTAAAAACATTGGTCTGCGGCCAATACGGTCAATAAATAATAGTGACAGTAGGGTTGCGACGACACCTAAAATGCCGACAATAATAGTCTGTGCTAGGGCCGTATCCGTACCGCCGCCCAATTGTTCAAACACAATTGGCGAGTAAAACATGATGGCATTCATGCCGGTAATCGGTTGAGTAATCGCGACGATTATGCCAACCAATAGCGCTTTGCGTAAACGCGTTGAAAACAGCTCTTGAAACGAGGCGAGCAGTCCAATCTCTGAGCCTTTCAAGTTATCTAACCCGTAATCAGATATTAATTCAGGTGATAAGTTTTTAAGACCGACGTTTTTTAACCCGACTAATTTTGCCAAAGCAGTGCGAGCCTGTTCAGGGAGCCCCTTAGCCATAAGCCAGCGCGGACTTTTGGAGATTGTCATCAGCAGGATCAGCCAAAGAACGGCCGGTATAATTTCCGCCCCCAGCATCCAGCGCCATTTGCTTTCTTCCATGCCGACACTGACAACCCAGTCAATATCGGTTTGGGAGAGGGCATGAATGCCATAACTTATGAAAAATGCTGCGGACAGCCCGACAACAATGGACAGTTGCAGGATTGTGACGAGCTTTCCGCGTAAATTGGGCGGTGAAATCTCACCAATATACATGGCGGCTACGGATAGGGATGTGAAGGCCATCCCGCCGATAAAACGTGCCCAAAATAACGTAATATAGCCGGGAGCTAAAACCGATGTGACAGCCGACACCACATAGAGCGCCGCGATAATCAGGAGTGTATTTTTACGTCCGAGCTTGTCACACAGCGCGCCGGAAAACAGCAAGGCAGGGAGTACGCCCCAGCCCGGGGCGCTGACTACACTGCCTATCTGTATATCGGATAAGCCGAATTCGGTCGTGATTGAGCGAATGCCGCCGGATATCAGAGCGGCGTCGAGGCCGAAAATTAAACCGCCGAACGCCACGACGATCGCACTGTATACAGCCCGTCTGTTTGTCTTTTGCATTTTGCTTCTCGCTATGTGCAGGCTTACGCCGAATTGGCTGCCTTCCCCTTATATTTATATGCAGTGTTCTACCAAATGAGCGTTTTGTCAACAATCTACATTGATTACTGCGAAAGTTATGCCATAAGATAACCCTGCAACCGGAGAAAAGTTGATGCCGAGAGAGGTCGATCCGCGCCAAACCATTGGAAATGTTGAGGTAGCTGATTCCGACTTGAATCAATGGCTTGACCCTCATGCACGGATTGAAATTATCGCTAACGGTTTTGCTTGGACCGAAGGCCCGGCGTGGGACGCTTCGCGCGGACATCTCTATTTCTCCGATATTCCTGAAAACAAAATTCACGTTTGGCATCCGCAATCCGGTCTGAAGACTTTCCTTAATCCGGCCGGCAGAGAAAGCAGCTCTGGTAATCAATATGCTATGCCGGGAACAAATGGTCTATTCATGTCCGGCCGTGATACGCTTTTAATCTGTAACCAAGATGCTCGATCCGTTGACCGACTTCGCCTTGGCGATATGTCGAGAGAGGTTGTGGCAGCAAATTTGAACGGCACAGCATTTAACAGCCCCAATGACGTGATTTCTTCTTCATCCGGCGATGTCTACTTTACCGACCCACCTTTTGGGTTGAAACAGCGCGAGCCTTACATCGGCATGGAGTTAGATTTTCACGGTGTTTATCGCGTCAGCGAAACTGGTGCCGTATTTGCAGATGTCAAAGATATGAGTTTCCCAAACGGCTTGGTGTTTACGCCTGACGAGCAACATCTCTATGTGTCGCAATCAGACAAAAACGCTCAATTGATTAAACGGTTCAGGGTTGGCGAGGACGGCACGCTGACAGGCGGCGAAGTATTTTATGATGCTATTGCCTTTAGCCGCGCCGGCAGTCCAGGCTTGCCGGATGGCATGACGGTGGACGCTGCTGGAAATCTATTCGCTACTGTGGCAGGCGGGGTGGTAATCTTGACGCCGCAGGGCAAATTACTTGGCCGGATTGCAACCGGCAAAGCAACAGCAAATTGTACATTTGGTGAAGATGGCAGCACGCTGTTCATCACGGCCCATGATACATTATTGCGCGTGCGTACGAAAACAAAAGGCCTTGGCTTTGCCTAGCGCCGCTGAAGGAAACACTATGACGATGCACGCTGAAACCAATCATCGCCCGTTGGTCGCTATTTTACGAGGCGTGCAACCACATGAAATTGAGGCTGTAGCCATGGCTATTGCCGATGTGGGTATCACAATTCTCGAAGTCACAATGAATTCGCCCGATCCGTTTAAATCGATTGCAATCATGGCAAAGGTGCTAAAGGGAAAAGCGCTAATTGGGGCAGGGACGGTGACGCGGCCTGACGAGGTTGAGGCCGTACATAAAGCAGGCGGCACATTGATTATTTCACCGAATATGGACGCCGAGGTTATTGTTAAGACTAAAGAACTGGGGCTGACCTCTTACCCGGGATGCCAAACTCCGACAGAGTGCTTCGCCGCGCTAAAAGCTGGCGCAGATGTTTTAAAAATCTTCCCGGCGGGTACTATTGGCTCGTCAGGCATTAAAGCCATACGGGCTGTCCTGCCGGCGGCGACGCCGGTTTATGCCGTTGGCGGCGTCAATGCCGGCAATATGGCGGACTATGTCAAAGTCGGCGTCAGCGGTTTTGGAATTGGCTCGGCGCTCTATGCGCCCGGAAAACCGCTTGATGAGATTAAAAAGAGCGCCCAAGCTTTTGTGAAAGCTTGGGACGCCATTTAATTTAAGCCAGCCCGGCTTTGTCAAACGGCACAGATACCGGCCACCCAAAGAACTGTTTGTCTTTGCGCGGGTCCGCATCGCGCAGCAATTTAACGGCGCGGGCGCGGCCGTCCGGTGGGTAGCCATTGGCATCATAGTCCACAAGCGGCTCCAAATCTTTATCAGTTTGCGGGGACCCCCAAATAGAGGCTGTCACTGAAGGTCAGCAGCCACATATACCAGCGATAAAGTGCGTCGAGTTTTGCATGCTCTCCTTTGCGTCCCGGTCGCTTCGGATAGGTTTCGTAATATTGGTCACCTAAAAAGGCATAAATATCAAGCGTATTGGCGTCACAATTCGTACAATGCGTCCGGCGTCGCGCTGCCAATCCTGTAGCCGGTTGGCCCAAAAATCGGCCCCGAGCCAAGGGCAAATAGCGCTTTTGTCAATGCGGAGCGTATCTGCCGAAAGTTTTGTGTCTCTTCTTGCAGCCTCCTACGAGGCGCAACTTGGTAAAATGTCTGCGTTTCATTACGGTCCTGTTTCACTGTTGACTTATACCGTCGAATGCTTTGTAAATTGTTTACAATAATATTGAGGGCTGTCAAATCTGTTGAACTGGCTGCCCCGCGCAAATTTTCGGGAGAGGTTTAATGTTAAAATTTCTGATAAGTACGTGTCTTGTCATAACGGCGTTGAGCCTGACTGCCTGTAGCGGCTCTGATAGCAATATGCCTTCAACCGGGGCTGCGAGCAGTACATATACGCTTATTGATTTTGACAATGAGGCGGCCCTTAATTGGATTAAGCCCGAGCGCGATGCGGCTGTTTCCATCATTAACGGAGAGAGCGGAAATAAAAAACTAAAGCTGAATTTGTCATCCAAGAGCAATACGGATCAAATCCCAATCACGCCGCAAAATGTGTGGGACATTTCTATGTTCCTGGATCATAACATCGCCTTTGACGTGAAAAACTTGTCTGATATATCGACGCAGCTTTATGTCGTTCTGGAAGATCCGCAGGGCAATCGGGAGAGCCGTTCTGTCAGTCTTCCCGTCGGATTTGACGGAACCGTTTACTTTCCCATTACAGGCCCCGAGGCCCGAAAAGATGTCGGCATGTGGGGAACGCCGCCGCTTTGGGAAAGCGATGATCTGCAAATGGTTTGGCGCTCGACCCGCAAAAACCAACTCGACCCGTATAAAATTGCTAAATTTGAATTTATGTCAGTCGGGTTGATCCAAGACCGGGAGCTTGAAATTGATAATATCCGCGTGCGGCCCAACCCCGAAAAAGACGCGGCGTGGCTAGTCGGAATTTCGGATAAGTTCGGGCAAAATACGCGGGTAGATTTACCGCTGAAGATTAATTCCGAAGCGGAGCTCAAAGCTGCTGCCGACGCGGAGCTGGCGCAGCTTGCCGCAAATCCTGGGCCGAGTGACCGCTCAAAATTCGGTGGATATAAAGACGGCCCAAAGCTTGAGGCAACCGGATTTTTTCGCGTTGAGAAATATAAAGGCAAGTGGTGGATGGTCGATCCCGAAGGCTATCTTTTCTACTCGCACGGCCCGGCCAATGTCCGCATGGCCAATATGACCACGGCAACCGGTATTGATTTCAAAGACCCGTCTGTGCGCGTGCGCCGCCCCGAAGAAGTCACGCCGGAGGACTCCATGGGGATTGTGCAGGTGTCTGACGCGGTTCGGGAAACAGCTTTTATTGTCAATCAAATGCGCCGAGATATGTTTGAGTGGCTTCCCGACTATGATGATGAACTGGCCAATCATTACTCCTACCGCCGGTCAACCCATATCGGGCCTGTGCCGCATGGCGAGACGTTCAGTTTTTATCAGGCCAATTTGGAGCGCCGCTACGGCGAAACATCGCCCAAATCTTATAAAAAGAAATGGGAAGAGGTTACCCTTGACCGGATGAAATCCTGGGGTTTCACCTCATTTGGTAATTGGGTGGATCCGGCGTTTTACGACAATGAGCAAGTGCCATATTTTGCAAATGGCTGGATTATCGGCGACTTCCAAACTCTGCAGCCGCTTAATGCCCGCTGGAGCGCTATGCCTGATTTTTACGATCCGGTCTTTCGCGAACGGGCCCGCGCCACAATCAGCGTTATTGCCGATGAAGTAAAAGCTTCACCGTGGTGCGTCGGCATTTTCGTCGATAATGAAAAAGCATGGGGCGAGCCGGAAGGCAGCGTTGAGGCCCGCTACGGCGTTATCACTGACGCCCTGTCTAAAGATGCGGCGACCAGCCCAGCCAAGGCTGCGTTTACGGCGCATCTTAAACAAAAGTATCAATCAATTGATGCGCTCAACACCGCTTGGAACGCAAATTTTAAGACTTGGGATGCGTTCGCTTCAGGCGCAAAATTTGAGAGCTACACAGAGGCTCAGGAAAACGACATTTCCTACATGCTGGAAATGCTGGGCGATCAATATTTCACGGTCGTGACCGAGACGCTTAATGAGTATTTGCCCGATCATTTGTATATGGGGGCGCGCATGGCCAATTGGGGTATGCCGCCGGAGATTATTAAATCTTCTGTGAAGTATTCTGACGCGCTGAGTTTTAATATTTATGAAGAGGGCGTGCAGCCACATCATTGGACATTCTTGGAAGAGGTGGATCTGCCGGTCGTCATCGGGGAATTCCATATCGGAACCACAAAAGACTCTGGTATGTATAACCCCGGAATTGTCCACGCTTATGACCAAGAAGACCGCGCACGCGCCTATAAAGCCTATATGCAAAGCGTTCTGGATAACCCGTATTTTGTCGGCGCACACTGGTTTCAATATATGGATGAACCGCTTACGGGGCGTACCTATGATGGCGAGAATGCAAATATCGGATTTGTGAATGTGACGGATCAGCCTTATCCTGCCTTAATAGAAGCGGTAAAAGAGATCAACGAGACCCTGTATTCAGGACGATTAAAGTAGGCGTTAAAGTGGGCATTAAAATGGAAAGTCACATTTGAACTTTGTGATCAAAACTCTAACCTAAGGCCTAATAACCCTGAAAAGTATGGTGTTCATTCTTAGCCCTAGACTGAGCCTTATAATATATGAAATGGAATAAAGATGTCCTATCGTTCTGACACAGTTACCAAAGGCAATGCCGCAATAGCGGCCAGATCGCTACTGCGGGCGACTGGCATGAAGACCGAAGATTTCAACAAACCTATTATAGCGGTAGCTAATTCGTTCACGGAATTCGTTCCCGGCCACGTTCATTTGAACAATGTCGGCAGAATTGTTTCTGAGGCTGTGTGGGAGGCAGGAGGCGTTCCAAGAGAGTTTAATACAATTGCCGTCGATGATGGGATCGCCATGGGGCATGACGGTATGCTTTATTCTCTTCCTAGCCGCGAACTGATTGCGGACTCTATTGAGTATATGGTCAACGCCCATTGTGCGGACGCCGTTGTCTGTATTTCTAATTGTGATAAAATTACACCCGGAATGCTTATTGCGGCTATGCGGTTAAATATTCCCGCCATCTTTGTGTCTGGCGGCCCTATGGAGGCCGGCAGAGTTGATATTGATGGAGTGACGCAAAGGCTGGACCTATCAGATGCCTTTGTGTCTGTCTCAGACGATGCTCACCGCGGATCGAGCCGCGAAGAGATAGAAAGCAATGCGTGCCCAACTTGCGGATCTTGCTCGGGTATGTTCACCGCAAATTCTATGAATTGTCTTGCAGAGGCATTGGGACTCGCACTGCCGGGAAATGGATCTCTGCTGGCAACACATGTTGCGCGAAAAGACCTTTTCAGTCGAACAGGACGCCGTATCGTTGAAATGACGAAGGCTTTTTATGAGGCAGGAGACCAAAAAGTGTTACCGCGCTCTTTGGGCTCACGACATTCCTTCATGAATGCTATGGCAATGGATATAGCTATGGGAGGATCAACCAATACGATACTTCATCTCTTAGCCATAGCCCATGAAGCGGGTACAAATTTTTCAATTAGAGATATTGACCAACTTTCGAGGAAAGTACCTTATCTTTGTAAAGTCGCCCCCTCGACATCTGACTATTTTATGGAGGATGTTCATAAGTCAGGAGGGGTTATTGGAATACTTGGGGAGTTGAACCGACTTGGTTTGCTCGACACAACTGTTCCCCATTTGGCGTCTCAAAATGGAGACCTTGCTGATGTTTTACGTAGGTGGGATGTGATGGTGACGGATGATAAATTCGTGCAAGACCTTTACCAATCCGATGCCTCAGGCATTACCGGCGCGCAAGCCTATTCCCACAATACTAAAGGGAATTTAGACATGAACCGTATCAACGGATGCCTTCGTGATGGCGAGCATGCACACAGTCAGGACGGAGGTCTTGCGGTACTATTTGGAAATATTGCTGAAAATGGGTGTATCGTCAAAACTGGTTCTGTCAAAAAAGATATGCTTGTGTTTTCAGGACGAGCTCGCGTTTTTGACAGTCAAGATAGTGCGGTAAAAGCCATTGGGTCACGAAAGATTGAAAAAGGTGATGTGGTCGTTATTCGCTTTGAAGGGCCGAAAGGGGGGCCTGGAATGCAAGAAATGCTACTCCCGACTACTATGCTTAAAGGTATGCAATTAGCGGAGCATTGTGCATTAATTACTGACGGTCGTTTTTCGGGCGCGACCTCAGGGTTGTCTATCGGCCATATATCTCCTGAAGCGGCTGCAGGTGGCGCTATTGCATTAATTCAGGATGGTGACGTTATTGAATTTGATATACCTAACAGGTCTATTAATTTAAAGGTTTCCGATGAAGAGTTAAGTGTGCGTAAGGCAGGTGCCTCTGCCAATGATGGCTATAGCCCATCCGAAATTCGAACTCGAAAGATTAGCTCTGCCTTGCGAGTCTATGCGAAATTTGCTGCCAGCGCAGACTTGGGCGGCGTGAGGATTGTCGATTGAAATTATCCGGCTCCCAAAATCAAGAAATAGGTTGTCGTGACCAAAGACCATAGTTTTCCGGATGGATTTCGTAATATTCGGCCAAAGACAGCGACTCGCACTAAGTTGGATGGCGAGTCTATGCCAATGCTTTTAGGGTGGCATGAGGTCAGACGGGCATCACGCGATTGGAAAACTTTCAGTTCCGACGCACCTTTTCGGATACCCATTCCTTCTGAGGAGTCGGTCCGAACTGTGCGGCAAATGCCGATTGAAACCAATCCGCCCGTTCACACGGAAATCCGCGGGCAACTTGATTTATGGTTTCGGAGGCCAAAGGAAAAGTCTTATCTGTTTCGTCTTGAGCAATTGATTAAAGATCAAATAGATGCGGCAAAATCTCTAGATAATTTAGATTTGGTCAGAGATTTTGCACTGCCTCTACAGTCGCGGGCCTTAGCTCTTTTGCTGGATATGCCGCAAGAAGAAGCAGATATTTGGATAGGATGGGGCACGCATGTATTTAATGACGGAGCTGATCCTGCGGGCAAAGGTTCAGTTCTTGAGAGTTATATCCAGTATCAAATCCGGCGTGCACGTCAGACAGCATCTGATGACTTCTTCGCAGCGTTGACCCAAATGACCCTAGAAGGGCAGGCTTTGTCGGATGACCAAATGGCAGGAATCGCAAATCTCGTATTTGCAGGTGGGCGCGATACACTTATCAATGTTATTACGACACTTTGCGTTTTGGTTGGCACGGCCCGCAAGGATTTTGAGGGCTTATTAGATGACGAGCGGCAAATAAATCTCGCTGTCGAGGAGCTTTTCCGCGTCACGTCACCGCTAACGCATATAGGACGTGTTTGTCCGGCAGGGGCAAGCGTGGAGGGCGAGGCTGTTATGCCAAATGGACGTGTAAGCCTCTGTTGGGCTGCTGCAAATTATGATCCAGAAGTTTTTGCAAACCCTGAAAAATTGATACTTGACCGGAGTCCTAATCCTCATATTGCTTTTGGTAGTGGGCCGCATAATTGTATGGGGGCTCCGCAAGCGCGCGCTATTCTTAGGCTTTTGCTAAAAAGGCTTTGTATAGATACAAACAAAATTAAGATTATCTCTGTGGAACGTAACCTCGAAACATTAGGATTGTTTCAACGTTGTAATGGTTACTTATCCGCTATAGCCAAAATAAGTTAGTTTGAGTGTTTGTCGCTCTAATCATGAGCTAAAAAAATCTACAAAAACTAATATTCTAGCAAAGATCTTTTTGATGGATAAGTCATCATAGATCAAAGGTATCAAATCCATTATTATCACAGTATGAAATTTGTACGGGCTTTAAATAGCAACATGAATAAGGCGCGTTCAAGTGGCCCATGCCAAACCTTAAAACTTAGCCACGGTATTTTTCGATAATTTCTCTAGAAATATTTTCCAAATCTGTATGTGATAGTGTCCGAAATATATAACTAATATATGTTCATGTTGCTGTTTCCTTATTTTGTTTAAGAAATATTTCAGGCTCACCTCTTAGGGGCGACTCCCAGCTAGAGCCGATCTTTGTCGTTTTGCGTCTTCGCGCTGCACCTTGTTTATATCACAAGCGCAATTTTAGCCATGTTTCTAGATTTTACAAATACAACTTGTAATAGTCTTAATTTACGTTATTGCACATCCTTAGGTTGTTTTAAGAAGTGAGGCTTTTGTGCGGAATGTTCGGTTATCCTGTCTGGCTATATTGGCGTTAGCGGCCTGCATGACAGCCCCGCAGCCTGTGACGGGTGTTCAGGCGCTACAAGCCGGGCAGCTCATGAGCGCGCAAATTGCGTCGCCCCAAGAGCCGATCGCGCAACCCCTCTCATTATACGATGCTATGGCGCGGGCGCTGAGATATAATCTGGATTACCGTGTGGCTCTGATGGAGCTCGATGTGGCTCAGGCGGATTTAGGGCTCTTCGCTTATGATAAGCTTCCCGATATTGTCGCCAGCGGCCAATATTACGGACGGAGCAATCGGGCAGGGGCGTCGAGCCTTTCTCTCATTTCCGGACGGCAATCACTTGAGCCCTCCACAGCGACAGAGCCTCAATTTCAAACAGCAAGCTTAGCGGCAAGTTTCAATATTCTGGACTATGGATTATCGACCATTCGTCATGCGCAAATGGTGAATGAAGCTTTCATCTCCCAAGAGCGCACTCACAAAGCGACCTCAGATATATTGCGGGATGTCCATCGCGCTTACTGGCGTATGGCGGCTTATAAACGTTTTCAAGACCAATATGCCGTCATAGAGGAGGATATTCAAAAGGCTCTCGAAAACTCTAAAGGTCTTTATGACTCGGCCAAGACGAATCCGATTAAAGCTTTAAAGTCTTACCGTGATGTGAACCGTTTGGCCGAACAGGCCCAGAGGGCTGTTGAAGGTTTCGAAACTGCACAGATTGAATTAGCCCAGTTGATGGGTCTGCCGCCAGATCAATCTTACACAGTGCTAATTCCCGAAGATAAAAGATTGCCGCCGCCGCTCTCCATGAGCTTTGACGCCATGATAGAGCTCGCTTTAACACAGCGACCCGAAATGCGCGAGACGGTCTATGCTCAACGCATCACACAGGCTGAGATCAGAAAGGCGGTTCTTGAGACCCTGCCGTCATTAGAGGGCTTTACGGGCCTAAATGTGAATACAAATCAGTTTTTATTCAATGCAGATTGGGCGGATTACGGCGCGAAGGCGAGCTGGAATGTCATGAAGGTGTTTTCTCTAGGACACCGAAAGCGCAAAGCGCAAGCCAATATTGCGCTAGAAGAACAACGCGGCGTGGCCGTGGCTATGGCGGTGGTAACACAGCTCGGCATATCTCGTCTGCGATATGATATTTTACGCAATGAGTATGAGCGTCAGCAAGGTGACGTTGAGGCCCAAAACGAAATTATGGCTCACAGCCAGGTCTTATTTCGTGCCGGGGCGATGTCGCATCAGACTTACGTGCAAGAGCAGCTACATAGCCTAACTGCGCAGGCTCGCCGCGACGCCGCCTATAGCGAATTACAAGACGCCGCCGCGCAAATCCACACGGCGCTTGGGTATGGTATCTACGAGGTGGATATCAGCGCACGTCAAGATTTGCCCATGATGGCTGCCAGTCTCCGGGCTTATTGGGAAGGGCCGCAAGGTTGGCCCGCGATATGAGCGCAATCATCCAAACATTTCCAAGCGAGTTCTACGGGACATTCATGACATTTAACCAAGGAGAAAAATATGTCACTTAAGCAAAGAAACCAATCTCAAAAGTCCATGATAGGGCAAGAAAAGACCGAGCCTTACTATGGCGCGCCGCTGTCAAGCCAAGACACATTAGGCCTAGTTGCGCTTGAGCCGCGTATCCTCTTGGATGCGGCAGGCTTTATGACGGGGGCTGACATTGCAATGGACGCTATGACGTCTGGTGATGCGCAGCTTGGCGTAGATGCAATATTTGACGGCGGCGATATGTCTGCTCAGGCATCTGAGGTGGACATGCAGAATCAAGAGCTCCTTAAGTCCCTCTCGCAAGTTGAGACGTTAGAGAGCGTTGGTCCAACTCAAGATAATGATCCGACAGCCGCCCCATTAGATGGGCCTTGGTTGAACGAGATAGATCCTGAGGACACACATGAAACCGATCCGACCGCCGCGCCCTTAGACGGGCCGTGGCTTAATGAAATAGAGCCTGAAGATATAAATGAGACTGACCCCAATGAGACCGACCCAACGACTGCGCCACTGGATGGCCCTTGGCTGGATGAAGTAACGCCCCAGGATAGCGGCGAGTCTGATGACGGGGATGACCCAAGCTCCGCGCCTCTTGATGGTCCATGGCTTGACGAAGTAACACCTCAAGACAGTGATAACTCTGATGATGGTGGCGATCCAACTTCTGCACCGCTTGATGGCCCGTGGCTCTAAGTCTGAATTAAAGATGATGAGGCCGGGATTATGTCCGGCCTCATCAAAATTTCTTTACAATGGGCCGCTTATTTTTGAGCGAGGCGTATTATCAAAGACGCCTTATTAACAATGGCTGGTGCATAATGCTCGCGCAGTTCCAAAGCTGTGTCGCAAGCACTTTGTGCGTCTTCCATCTGGCCCAACTTTGCATAAGCCGCACAGAGATTAGAGTAGGCGACAGCTTCTTTTCTGGAAGATAGACCGCCAGTTAGAGCAGATTTTGACATTCTGACGCTTTTTTCAAAGTCGCCTTTCTTAAAAGCTTTCACAGCAAGTTTAATACGGCCATCTGTGGTTGATTTTACAACGAAGTTAGCTGTTTGTACGTCTGTCGCCATGGCACTGGCGGGAGCAAGGGTCGTTGTCATGGCAAGGGCTGCAAGTATTGCAAAACTCGCTTTTTTTAGTGTGGTGTAAGTCATATCGTCTCCTTTGGTTTGATGTGCATTAGATAATATCGTTCAAAAAAGAATGGAATTGACAAAATATGTATAAATGATATTCATATCCGTATGAGTAATTGGTCAGACTATCCTATTTTGTTAGCTGTTGCGGAAACAGGCAGCCTTACGGCGGCCGGACGAAAGTTAAATATGAGCCAGCCCACTGTTGGGCGCCGCATTCGCACATTAGAGGATCATTTCGGTACCCCCCTTCTTAAAAAAGAAGATGGCGCTTTAGTGCCGACAACATTCGGGCACTCTATGCTGGATCATATACGCCGTATGCAAGACGAGGCTTCGGCTATTGATCGCTCATCTGCGACATTGGAAGATTCTTTAGCAGGGGTTGTGCGGCTTTCGGCGACGGAAGGGATAGGCACGGCTTGGTTACCACCGGTCTTGCAAGTGTTCCGGGCGAGCCATCCTGATATCCTCATAGATTTAGGCATTGGCTTTAAAAATTATAATCTGGCTCAGCGCGAAGCCGATATTGCCCTACGCTGGATGGGACCAGGGGATCAAAATAGTTTGATAGGCCGAAAAGTTGCTACGGCTACATTTGGATTGTTTGCATCCGAGTTTTACCTCCAACAGAAAGGCGCGCCACAATCCTTGGAAGATTTGAAAGACCATGACGGTGTTATGGCTACGATTATGGATGATAAACAGCTTTGGCTGATGGATAAGAATCATCAACCACACTATCTGCCAGGGCGGGTCACCTTCAAAACAAATTCTATTTGGGCATTTGATCAAGCGATCGCCAATGGCTACGGCATAGGCGCAATGCCTGTTTGCGGTACTAGTGTTAATAAAAATGCCAGTGTTCGGCGTGTCCTGCCTAATGTTTCTCAGCAGGAAGATATTTTCCTCGTTGCTCATGAAGATTTGCGCCGTTCGGCGCGTATTCGCGCTGTCTTTGACTTTCTTGTTGAGGCTTTCGCTCAGGATGCGAATTATTTCTTAAATGGTGGAACGTCTGTTTTCGAGACGTTGACGGCAGGTATTGCCTGCGGCGGACCTAATGCTGACAATTCGGACCATGTACATGCCCCTGGGCCCCGCAGCCTTGATGCAGCTGAGTAGTGTCTTTCCCCAAAACTTCTGCAATATCCTCCGGCTTAAAGACAAGTCCAGCTGGGCCAGGATTTAAAATCGCGTGATGTCCCATAAGTGACGGAAAGAAGCTGCTACCATTGGCGCGCGCAAAACGTGTACCTGCGGGCGCAAATGCATTCATGCGATCTTCAGACGAAAACATCACCACATGGGGCTGATTGTTAATTACAACAGCTTGCAGTGAGATTCCGCCTGCGGAATTTTGCTCTTCTACGCTCTCTTCTACGGGCAGGTAAAAGTCACTTGCGAGCATCGCAACGCTAAAGGCTTTGCGGGCAATAGGATCACCAGCAAGTTGCTCAGGCGTCGTGTGCTCTAGCATTTGCTCAAAGTCAGAGGGCACGTTTTATTCTTTTGGCATGGTCGTTGGTAGCTTTGAGAGGCCTTGTTCATTCATGTCTGTAATGAGCTTTGTTAGCGTTTCAGCATCTTGCTCACCTTCATAGACTTCACCATTGATGTAAAAGGCCGGAACGCCTTGCACAGCCGCTCCATTGGCGCGTTCACTACTGGTGTGGATGTGCGCTAATTTATCTTCTTTAGTCAAACAGGCTTGAATCTCTTCTTGGCTATTCAGGCCAGCTAAGGCTCCGATTTTGTCATACTCAGCGCGGGCTTGGCCCTTCTGAGCTTGCTCCATAATCATAGATTGATTTTCCATTTGGTATTCGACGATCTTAAAGTAATCTTGGGACGGTGCGCATTCTGCCATCATGAATCCAACCATGGAGAGTTGTGCGGGGGCTGTTGGGAGTGCGCGAAAGACAAAGCGCATTTTTCCCGTCTCGATCAACTCTTTCTTGAGGCTTGGCCATTCATTCGTGAACCAGTCTGAACAATGCGAACATGTAACGGAGGCCCAGACGATCATTGTGACGGGCGCGTTGTCAGATCCCATAACGTGGTCGTCAGGCGCTTCTGTCAGAGAGAAGGGGACATCTTTGGCGGGTACGTTTGGATGCTGAGCATGATTATGTCCATCATGCGAGCCATGTGCATCACCTTTAGGGATAGGCGTAGATTGCGCAAAGGCCGAGCCTGCAAAGGCAGCACTTAACAGTAGCGCAGAAGTAAATTTAATCATCAGTCAGGACTCCTCGTCCGAGTTTTTCTAGGGCCTTTTTTAACCCGTCATTGTCAATATTTGAAAGGCCTTCTTGCAGTTGTGTCTCCTCGCGAGGCGATAAGCCTCGCTTGGGCATAGAGGTGTGTTTAGAGGCGCTCATTTTCGTTTGGATAACCCGAATGCGGCTGACATAACCATCACCCAAATATCCGTTGAGCCGTTCAATAATGGGCCCGCCTGCGGACATGATTAGCGTGGCGGCCGCGCCGGGCGCTGTAATGACTAATGTGCGGCCATCACGGCTATTGGTAAATTTTAAAGGTTGAGATATTTTAGCCCACCTTGCGCCGACAATTTCGGGCCAATGTTTAGATAAAGCTGCGGCAGACGCGCCTGCTCCGCCAAACTTCTTAGACAGAGGCCGCAAGACTTTGCCGACGGCGACGCCTGCCATGGGGGCAGGGCGATATTGCGGTTTCCCGCGCTTTTGCTCCAGCCAATCGGTCAGCGCTTGTTTATCTTTGCGCGAAATGCTCACGCCCCATATTTGGCCTATTGCGCGAGCGGGGTAAAGCGGCCAAACCCTTTTTGAGAATGAAAAAACAGTCAGATATAACGAAGATGCAGAGCAAATTACTGCGATGGTATGATCAACAAGGGCGGTCCTTGCCATGGCGTGTTCGGCCTGAAGACCGTGCGGCAGGTATGACAGCTGACCCTTATGCCGTCTGGCTGTCGGAGATTATGCTGCAACAAACCACTGTGCCGCATGCCACGCCTTATTGGAGAAAGTTTTTAGAGGCCTTTCCCACAGTCACAGACCTAGCAAATGCTGACCGAGATCAAGTCTTAGCGATGTGGGCGGGTCTGGGTTATTATGCGCGTGCCCGCAATCTGCATAAATGTGCTGGCGTTATTCGAGTTGAATATGGGGGAGTGTTTCCACAGAGCGAAGCAGAGTTGTTAAAACTCCCCGGTATTGGACCTTACACCGCCGCGACAATCGCTGCGATTTGTTATGATGAGGCGACAAATATTGTCGACGGTAATGTTGAGCGCGTTATCAGCCGCATATTTAAAATAGACGCGCCTTTGCCTAAAGGGAGGCCGGAATATAGGCGGATGGCGGCTACATTAGCGCCTAGGAAACGTCCAGGCGATTACGGGCAAGCGCTGATGGATTTAGGTGCGACTATCTGTACACCGCGAAACCCAAAATGCGATCTGTGTCCATGGCAGACAGACTGCGCCGCGCATAAGGATGATTGCGAGTTGGGCTATCCGAAGAAAATTAAAAAGGCTAAACTGCCCGTACGCTACGGCGCGGCATTTGTTTTAGTCTCCGATGAGCATGTTCTATTAGAGCGGCGACCCGATAAGGGTTTGCTGGGCGGTATGATGGGCTTTCCCGGGACAGATTGGGGCCCTAAATTATCAGACCCTCTTAAGAGCGCACCCACTAGCCGTAATTGGGAAAAGTGCGGCGGAGAGGTCAAACATGTCTTCACGCATTTTGAGCTTAGGCTTGACGTGTACCGCGCCGAAATTGCGCAAAGAGATTTAGAAAGCATTTGGGCGCCGCTTGACTCTATAAAGAGCTTTGCCTTGCCAACGGTGATGACGAAAGTCTTATCATTAGCGCAAAAATAAAGGCGCGGCGAACGTCCCTTTCAGGGTGTTTAACCGCGCCTTATAAGTGTTTTGCGTTTAAGTCTAAGCTATCTACTTTTTGTAGACGCTTTCCTTATTGAAGTGTTTCGCAAGAAGATAATAAACAACTGCACGATACTTCGCTTTTGTTGAACGGCCATACTGGTCCATGACAGCATTGATAGCGTCATCCAGAGCTGGGCCATCAGAAAGACCAAGCTTTTTGATCAGGAAGTTATTCTTAACGGTCGCGAGCTCTGACGGGTCAGACGCAGATACGGTTGAGGCGTCGCGATTATAAATAGACGGGCCACAGCCGATCGTGACTTTGCGTAGAAAGTCCATGTCTGGTGTTACGTTGCACTTTTCTTTAAGATCTGCGCCATATTTTTCGATTAGATCGTCACGTTTACTCATAGGTTCACTCCCGTTAATTAGCAATAATACTCATGGCAGGAATCATTGTCCCCACCACTTAATTATGGTTAATATTTACTACCTAAACAAGGGCTGAACAGAATCTTTACCCCGTGGTCTCCATGCCGGCTCGAATCTCTGTGCGTATGGCATCAATAGGGGTGAGGCCTTTATCTGTCTTATAGTGCCAGAACGTCCAGCCGTTGCAGCTCGGGGCGCCTTGCACATGTGCGCCAACCTTATGGATTGACCCTTTAAAGTCAGCTGTCGCGAGGCTGCCATCTGGGCGAATGCGCGCGGCTATTTTGCCATTAGGCGAAAATAAGCGTGTTCCGGGTGTCAGTAGATTACGTTCGACAAGTGTCCCGAAAGGCACTTTGGGCTGGGCGCGTTTTGATTTTGTGACGGCAACATTCTCAAGAGAGCCTTCATTGATTTTCTCAATGCGGCGGCGAGCATGAATGATATAGTCTTCTTCCATCTCAAAGCCGATAAATTTACGGCCAAGCTTTTTCGCCACAGCGCCTGTTGTGCCTGTACCAAAAAACGGATCGACAATAATGTCTCCTGGATTAGAGGTCGAAAGAATGACGCGGTGCAGCAAACTTTCAGGCTTTTGGGTTGGGTGGGCTTTCTTGCCGTCAGATTTTTTAAGGCGTTCCATGCCTGTGCAAATGGGCAGCGTCCAATCAGAGCGCATTTGAACGCCATCATTCATCATCTTCATTGCGTCATAATGAAAGGTGGGTTTGGCGTCTTCAGTCTTCGTCGCCCAAATCAGTGTCTCATGAGCATTGGTAAAGCGCGTGCCGCGGAAATTGGGCATAGGGTTTGTCTTGCGCCAGATAATATCATTTTGAATCCAAAATTGTTGATCTTGCAATATTGCGCCCACGCGAAAGATATTATGATAGCTGCCAATAACCCACATAGAGCCATTGGGCTTTAAGATGCGCCGCGCCGCTTGCAGCCAATCATGTGTGAACAAGTCATAGGCATCCATCGTATCAAATTGATCCCAGTCTTCTGTTACGCCGTTGACGACAGAGTTATCAGGACGCGACAAATCTCCGCCAAGCTGTAGATTATAAGGCGGGTCGGCAAATACCAGATCAACACTATTGGCAGGCAAGGCATTCATATTGGCGATACAATCGCCTTGAATAATTTGATTTAGGGGCAGTTGATTCACAAGTCTTCCTTCGCGCGGCTAGCCCTCGGGGATGGGCTGCCTTTTTATCTTCAAAAGAATCTTTGGACGTGTTTTGGCTAACATAAGGTTAAGACGTTGAAAAACATGCGTTTTTAACCTTTTGTTAGGAGGGGTTAATATCCACAGGGCTTTCTCACATCTGTGGATAAGTTATGCCTTGCTGAGGCCTATGAGGGGCTAACCCATGATAGTTCTGGCGACATCTGCGAAAATGTGTCCAACTTTCTCGAATTTTTTCGCTAAAGGGGACGATTTGCGCCAAATCAGGGCGACAGTTCTTTGTGCATCAGGGTGATCGATAGGGCGGACAATTAATTGTGGGTCTCTCTTGGCTTCTGAAATCGCGTAAAGGCTTGGTAAAAGAGCGACGCTCCCGCCCATAGCGGCCATTTGGCGAATGGCGTCAAGACTTGTGCCTTCATATTCGGCGCTAGTCGTGGCCCCCGCGAGTGAGGCTAGGGTTTTAACAACTGTCGTAAATTTATGACCGTGGCCAAGTGTTAAAAACTCCCGGCCTTCTAATTCTTTGAGCGTAACCGAGCCTCGCGTTTCGGCCAGCGGATCATCTGGAGCGATACATATATATATGTTCTCTGTGACGATGGGCACAGTTTTCGTATCAGGATGGTCTTCGGGTGTTGAGATAATGACGTCAAATTGTCCTGCTGACAGATGATTTTGTAAGTCCACAGTCCGTTCTTCGCGCACAAAGAGCCTAAGGTCAGGATAGGCTTTGTGAAGCTTGCGCGTAGCTTGGGGAAGAAGATAAGGCCCTACAGTGGGCAAGACACCTAATTTAACGCGGCCAGCTAAAGTACCTTCGGCTTCTCTGCCCAGCACTTTCATTTCTTCGACTTGACGTAGCACGATACGGGCACGCGCTACCATTTCTTCGCCAATAGGCGTTAAGACAGCGCCGTGCCGCCCGCGCTCTAACAGGGACGCCCCAATATGCATCTCCATGTCTTTGACTTGTGTGGAGAGGCTGGGCTGACTGACGAAGGTACGTTTAGCGGCTTCGCCAAATGTCCCTGTATCAGCAATGGCAACTAAATATTCCATTTGGCGAAGTGTGGGCTTCATAACGACCTTCCATAGCTTTAAGCTTTCAAAAATATAGTATATTTATATTTTAACTATGGCAAGCTTTTGTCTAACTCTCTTTTTGTAACAAACAGAGGAGTTAAACATGTTACGAACTATTCAAACGAAATCTTTGTCGCAGAAATTGGCGAAGCACATTGACGCTTTACTGCCACAGGCAAATCCAAAGAGCCTGATCCACGCGACACAGGACATGACGCCATGTACCGGTCGTTTGGAATTTGCGCGTTTTAATCGAGAGTCACCTCGTCGCCGCCGTTATCGCCGCACCGGTGTCGCTATGGCTCCAGCAGCTGTGCGGACGTCTTGGTTCTAGTCGAGAAGCTGTGACAGCGTAGGAAATTTTCATGCGCTTAGAGCAAAACACTAACAAAACCGGCAGAGGGCTATCACAAAAGTGTAGCCCGTAAGCCGGATTACCAAATTTAAAAACACAACATTCGGAGGACTATCATGAACACACTTACATCCAAAATTGGGAAGATGAAGGCGGAGCTCACATTGATAGGGCTCATGGTTTTTTTCGGGATAGCGGCTTAATTTTCTGCCAGTTCCCTAGATCTAGAGGTCTTGCTCTCAACTAGATAACGAATGCGCCTCTAGACACCTTTCAACCTACTATTTTGAAACATGCCGACCTGCAAATCTTGCGGGCCGGCTCATCTATATTGGAATAAACATGCCCCGTATTGTCAATAAAATTCAAGACTTTTTGAAGTATGAGACCTCAGCAGGTTTTGTTTTGATGTTTGTCGCTATAATGGCATTAATTGCCAATAACTCCCCGCTGAGCGGGTTCTATTCAGGGTTCTTGTCAACACCAGTTGAAGTTCAATTTGGTAACTTTGAAATCGCAAAACCGCTATTGCTTTGGATCAATGATGGCTTGATGGCGATCTTCTTTTTCCTGGTTGGACTTGAGATAAAGAGAGAGGTTTTAGAAGGCGAATTGTCAAGTTTCGACAAAGCCTCATTACCCATATTTGCCGCAATTGGCGGCGTTGTGGTGCCGGCCTTATTTTATGTGTATTTCAATATTAGTGACCCGATAGCGGTTCAGGGTTGGGCGATTCCGGCGGCGACTGATATTGCCTTTGCACTCGGGATTTTAGCACTAGTTGGGTCACGGGTCCCTGTATCATTAAAAATTCTCTTACTGGCAGTTGCCATCATTGATGACCTAGTAGCCATTATCATTATCGCCTTATTCTACACCCAAGACTTGTCGCTTGTTGCACTTGCTTGGGGAGGTCTTGGTGTTGCTGGACTTATAGCCCTCAACCGCTCAGGCATGATGCGTATTACCCCCTATGCGCTCATCGGTGTCTTTGTCTGGGCCTGCGTTTTAAAATCAGGCGTCCACGCCACACTGGCCGGTGTTATTACGGCGCTAGCTATTCCGCTTAAAGCCAAAGACCCGTCCAAAAGCTCGCCGCTTCACCGCGCCGAGCATGGCCTTCACATATGGGTTGCCTTCTTAATTTTGCCGCTCTTTGCCTTTGCCAATGCTGGTGTGTCACTCAAAGGCATTACTTTTAGCGATGTCATGGCGCCTATTCCGCTCGGTATTGCGCTTGGCTTGTTCTTGGGTAAGCAGATTGGCGTCTTCTCTTTCTCATGGGTGGCAGTCAAGCTAGGCTGGGCAAAACTTCCCACTGGCGCGAATTGGTGCCAGCTCTACGGCATAGCCTGCCTAACAGGTGTCGGTTTCACCATGAGCCTCTTTATAGGAACGCTGGCCTTTGACGGCGATGAAACCCTCAATGCTGTGAGATTGGGCGTGTTGATGGGGTCGATTGCCTCAGGTGTCTTAGGGTTTGCTTTACTGCGATTTTTCTGCAGTAATCCCGAAGAATCAAAGGTGCCGCTCACGGCATAAAATTCGTCAAAACCGCTACGTTTATAACGAGCTGAGTGGAAACGGATTTGACCTTAAGATGACACATTGAGGGATACATCATGGCCAAGCCTAATTCTTTGAAAAAAAACCTGACCCTGTTTGATGTCTATGCGATGTCAACGGGGGCCATGTTCAGTTCTGGGCTGTTTTTACTGCCTGGAATTGCGGCGTCTTATACAGGTAATTCAGTTTGGCTGGCCTATCTCTTGGCGGGCTTTCTCATCCTCCCGGCGATGTATTGTATGGCTGAGCTCTCCACGGCGATGCCAAAAGCGGGCGGTACTTATTATTTTCTAGACCGATCTATGGGCCCGCTTATGGGAACAATAGGCGGGCTGGGCTCTTGGATTGCGGTTGTCTTCAAAAGCGCTTTTGCCCTTGTGGGTATGGGCGCTTATCTGGGGATATATTTAAATTTGCCGTTCACGGTCACCGCCATATTGCTGACAATAGCCTTTGGCCTCATCAATATTTTCGGCGCGAAGGAAACCACACTCTTGCAGCGCATTCTTGTTACCACATTGGTTGTGATTTTGATCGCCTTTGTCGTTTTTGGTTTGAAAGAAACAGGCGTTGTCAGGGCTTTCACCCCCGAAGACGGCTATGGCTCGTTTTTCAAGTCTGGTCTTGTCGGGTTTGTGTCCACAATCGGATTGGTTTTCGTATCATATGCAGGTCTGACTAAAGTCGCCAGTGTGGCCGAAGAAGTTCAAAACCCAGACCGAAATATCCCCTTAGGCATGACCTTATCGCTGATAACAGCGACCGTCATATATACGCTGGGCACAATGGTTCTTATTAGTGTATTGGAGCCTCAAGCCCTTTATGCCAGCTTAACACCTGTTGCAGATGCGGGCCGTGAATTTTTAGGGTGGATGCCGTTTGATTTGGGCGTCATCTTAATTGTTGTCGCCGCCATTGCGGCCTTTGCCTCGACGGGTAATGCCGGGATTATGTCAGCGTCGCGCTATCCCTACGCGATGGCCAAGGACAAATTAGTGCCGCAAAGATTAAGCCAAATCGGAAAATTCGGAACACCGACCATTGCAATCGTCCTGACGGTATTTGCCATGATTGCTGTCCTGCTGCTCTTTGATGTCGCGTCTGTGGCCAAGCTCGCCAGTGCGTTTCAGCTCTTGCTCTTTGGGCTGGTTTGTGTGGCAGTTATCGTTATGCGCGAATCCAGAATCCCGACCTATAAGCCAGGATATAGAGCGCCGTTCTATCCGTGGTTACAAATTGTAGGCATTCTGATTTCATTCTGGCTGATTATTGAAATGGGAATTCTGGCCATCGCCTTTACAGGCATGGTCACCATTGGCTGTGTGCTGTGGTATCATTTCTATGCGTCAGGAAATTTGGAGCGCCGCGGCGCGATTTTTCATATTCATGAGCGCTTGGGCCAACAACGCTATGAAGGTCTCGAACGTGAATTGATGACGATTATTCATGACCGTACACAAGCTGAGAATCTCTCTTACGAGGGCCTGATCGCACGTTCTGTTATGATGGATTTCCGTTACGGCATTTATGATAACTCCCACATTGGAGAAATTTTGATAGAACAGGCAACGGACCGATTTGAACTGAGCCCCGATGTCATCACGTCAATGATGCATGAGGACACATTTACAATGCATCCCATTAGTGAGGGCGTTCATATCGCCTATCAAACCCATCAGGATGTGGAAGAGCCTGAATTATTTGTTCTGCGCTTTGGCCCTCAAGCCAAGCTGAATGTAAAAACTGATACAGAAGCCCATACATTGATGTTCCTAATTGCGCCCACCAAACCTGCGGGATTGGATTTGCGTCTTGCTGGGCATTTAGCGGAAGTTGTTCAAAGTGATCATTTTGAGCTGCGCTGGATGTCTTCGCAAACAGAGCGCGATATGAATGAAGTGCTCATGCGGGACGACCATTTCCTCCATGGCCCTGTTGCTAGCTTTCCGTCATTGCGCGAGCAAGCTGGACACAAGATATCAGAGATTACGCTGCCAGCGTCTTGCCTCATCGCGATTATTGAGCGGGATGGAGCCGTTATTGTGGCGACGCCGGATACAGAATTATTGGAAACGGATGAGGTTGCCATTATTGGTGAGCCTGTCGATTTGCAAAACCTGAGAAACAATCCGAGCTTAGGAGACGCAGAAGACTAATGTCAGCCGACCTTATATTATCGACGGTTTTATCGCCTATAGTTTTATTCTTTGTTTTGGGCTTAGTCGCTTCGCTGCTGCGCTCGCAAATGAGCGTGCCCGAAGCCTTTGCAAAAGGTCTGGCCATCTATCTTATGATGGCCATTGGCCTAAAAGGCGGCGTGGAAATGTCCAAGACGGCCATTACGCCGGATATACTCCTTATCGCCCTTGCGGCTTTAGTGCTCTCCTTTGCGACGCCTTTTCTGTCTTATATGATGCTGCGCGTGACCAGTAAGATGAGCCGTATCGATGCGGCTGCGACAGCCGGGCATTACGGGTCCATTTCCATCGTGACCTTTGTCGCCGCCACGCAAGCCTTGGAACTCGCGGGTATTGTGACCTCAGGCTATATGGTGGCGATGGCGGCCTTGATGGAAGTGCCCGCTATTATGTCTGCGCTTTTATTGGCGCGGCGCGGCATGAAGAAAAGCGGAGAGGTGGCCGGGTCTGAAAAAGGCGAATTGTTCCGAGAGGTTTTCCTCAATGCCTCTGTTGTGGTCCTTGTCGGCGCTTTAGTCATTGGCTGGGTCACGGGCGAGCGCGGTATGGAGAAAATAGCGCCTTTTTTCGTCACGCCGTTCCAAGGTGTCCTCTGTCTATTTTTGTTAGATATGGGATTAAATGCGGGCCGAGGCCTTCGCCAAGGTTGGCGTCAGCTTGATATTGGCGCGCTGAGTTTTGGTATTACGATGCCGCTGATTAGTGCCGCCATAGCCGCTCTGATGTGTTGGGGCATGGGCCTCTCAATCGGAGATGCTGCGCTGTTGATTACTTTGGCAGCTTCAGCGTCTTACATTGCTGTGCCCGCAGCTATGCGGCTAGCTTTGCCCAAAGCCCAGCCCTCCATCTATCTGACACTATCGCTGGGCGTTACATTCCCCTTCAATCTGACAGTGGGAATACCGCTCTATATAGTACTCGCCCAATGGGTAGGAGGTTAAGCCGTCATGCATATTAAAAAACGTCTGGAAATGATTATCGAAAAACCTGCCTTAAAACGGGCTTGCCGTGTTTTGGAAGAGGCAGGCGTCAAAGGCTATACCGTTTTCCCCGCTATGGGGGGATATGGCGGGAATATACGCTGGCAACGGGGCACAGACCTTTCAGCCAGCCGCGACATGGTCATGATAATTTCTATCTTAGACGAGACCGTTGTGACCAAAGCCATTGATGCCTTGGAGAACCTAGTTGGCGCCCATATCGGCGTGCTCAGCCTGACGGATGTTGAGGTGCTGAGGCCAGAAAAGTTCTAAGTGTAAACTTTCACTTATGCGTAGCATATTTCTTTAGAATTACGCAATTTAATCAATTCAGCGCTTGTAGCTCTCAAAATGCGTAATAAAATACAGTAATATTGTGTTTTACGTTGCACATGCTTATGCCTTGCGGTCTAATAGGAAAAAGCACGCGAGGGGAAGATGGACTCAATTGATGTAGATGTTTTGGTGGTTGGGTCGGGGGCTGGCGCGCTCACGGCGGCCATTACGGCGCATGACCATGGCGGCAAGGTTTTGGTTGTCGAAAAGTCTGATATGTATGGCGGAACGTCGGCCACGTCGGGGGGCGGTATTTGGATTCCGTGCAATCACCTTATGGCTGAACATGGACAGAGCGATACGCCCGAAGCCGCGCTAGAATATATGAAGGCTTGTATTGGTGACGCTGTGTATGAAGATCGCCTCAAAGCCTATGTCGAAAACGCGCCTAAGATGCTCAAAGACATGGAAGATAAATCTGATGTGTGTTTTGTCTCCACGCCTTACGCCGATTACCTGACTGAAAAACCGGGCAGTAAAGAGGGATGGCGCACGCTCGACCCTGTGCCGCTCTCAGCGACAAAGCTTGGCAAAGAATTTTTAAATATGCGTCCCCCGCACCCGCAAACCATATTTGGCGGGTTTACGATTACAATTGCAGAAGCCCAAACTATCATCACCCGCCAAAAAGGGTGGAAGTGGATTATGGCCAAATTGATGATATCTTATCGCCTCGATATTCCGATGCGGATGAAATCTAAACGCCATCGCCGCCTCTGTTTAGGAAATGCACTCGTCGGACGATGTTTAACGTCTGTGTTCAAACGCAAAATCCCAGTCTGGCGTGAAGCTCCTCTGAAATCGCTTATAGAAACAGACGGTAAGGTGACGGGCGCTATCATTATCAAAGATGGACAGGACTTTCGTGTCAATGCCGCTAAAGGCGTTATCCTCGCGGCTGGCGGGTTTGAACAAAATCCCGATATGCGGGCCAAGCATTTACCAGGACCTACGGATACAAAATGGAGCGCGACTCCAGGGCAGAATACGGGCGACGCGCATAGAGCCGCTGAGGCCGTTGGCGCGAAGCTAACTCTTATGGACGCCGCTTGGTGGGGGCCCTCTGTGCGCCTGCCGCGTGATGACCGCTCACGTGTTCTCTTTGCTGAGCGCGCTTTGCCGGGTATTTACATCGTCAATGAAAAGGGCGAGCGTTTCCTCAATGAAGCGGCGAGCTATGACGAAGTTGGGCGGCAGCTTCAAGCGCACCCGAAAACAAGCTGGGTGATTTTTGACCGCCGCGCGAGAGAGAAATACGGTATTGGGCCGCTTTATCCTACGGCCGTGCATCCCGATACCAAATGGAATGACTCTATTAAGGCTGTGGTCAAGAAAGCGGACACGATTGCAGAGCTCGCAGACCTCATGGGCGTAGATGCGGCAGGGCTTCAAGCCACTGTTGATAAGGTTGCGAAATATTCCGAAACGGGGGTCGATGAAGATTATGCGTCGGGAAGCGCCGCCTATGACCGCTATTATGGCGACCCGTCGGTGACGCCCAATCCGTGCCTCGCGCCGCTCGCCAAAGCGCCGTTTTACGCTTTCCCCGTTTATCCAGGCGATATCGGCACCAAGGGCGGGGTAGATGTCGATGTAAATGCTCAGGCGCTGAATAAAGAGGGTAAGCCCATTGCGGGTCTTTATGCGACTGGTAACACGGCGTCATCCGTCATGGGTTATACTTATCCAGGTGCGGGCTCGACCATCGGGCCGGCTATGACATTCGGTTATGTGGCGGCGAAACATATGATGGGTGCTAACAGCTAATTTTAAACAGGCCAAAAATTTAACAGGAGAAACTTATGTCCTTTGCAGGAACTTGGAACGTCGTCATGAAAACCCCAATGGGGGATCGCGAAATCGTTATGGTCATGGCCCAAGATGGCGATAGTTTGTCGGGCACTATGGAGGCTGATGGAAATACAATCGATATCCAAGACGGCAAGATTGAGGATGGCCGAGGCAAATGGAAAGCGGACCTGACCCAGCCCATGCCCATCACGCTTGAATTTGATGTCGGCGTTGACGGCGACGCTATGGATGGCTCGGTCAAGCTCGGCATGTTTGGTAATTCTGCTGTGACCGGAACACACGCTTAAATACACATAGCTAAGGGGACTGCCATGATGAAAAAGATACTTGTCATTTTTATAATTTTGCTGATTGCGGGGTTCATCTTTGCCAAGGTGACGTTCAAAAAAGTGGCGTCTTCTGACTTTGATTTCCCGACTGCGCAGACGCCTAACTTGGCGTCTTTAATTAAAACCCGCCCAGCTGATGCGCCGCCGCCTAATGTTGTTATCCTGCTCGCAGATGATTTGGGTTGGGCGGATGTTGGCTATCATGGCAGCGATATTGAGACACCTAATATTGACCGTTTGGCCAAAGAGGGCATGCAGCTTGACCGTTTCTACGCCACGCCCTTTTGCACCCCGACCCGCGCGGCCCTGATGACGGCGCGCGATCCGGTTAAACTCGGCGCGGCCCATGCTGTTTTCATGGCATGGGATAATGGCGGTATCTCGCCGACGGAACGCTTTATGCCAGAGGACTTTAAAGAGGCTGGTTATCAAACCGCAATGATAGGTAAATGGCATTTGGGACATACGATAGAACAGCACACGCCTAATGCGCGCGGCTTTGATCATTTTTATGGTCACTTTAATACGGACGTTCTCTATTTCGATCACACATTTGCAGGGGGTCACGATTTCCAAGAAAACGGCGTCCCCGTCGATCATGACGGCGAATATGCCACCAATATTCACGGCAATCAGGCCAGCCGTTATATTGAGCAGATGCGCGACCCTGATAAGCCGTTTTTCCTTTATGTCCCGTTCCTTGCGCCGCATTCCCCCATGGAAGCTAAGGATGAGGATAAAGCAAAATATCCCGCCCGCCTCGACACGCCGCGTCACCCCGCCAAGACCTATGCCGCGATGGTCGATAGTATGGACCAAGCCATTGGCAGCATCCTCGACAGCCTCGACGCGCAAGGCGTAGCGAATAATACGATCGTGCTCTTCTTCTCTGATAATGGCGGATATTATAATTTCGGCGGGGTGAATAAGCCTCTGCGCGGCGGTAAGCTCGAAGCCTATGAAGGCGGGGTGAGGGTGACCTCCGTCATACGCTGGCCTGACGTCTTGCCGGCCAATACGGTCAATGAAAACGTCATTTCCGTCATGGATGTCTATCCAACTTTGATGGAGGCCACAGGCGTAACGCCCAATTACAAAAAGAAAATCGACGGCATAGACCGCTGGGACGCCGTGACAGGAACGGGCGAGAAAGATCGCGGCGAGCCGCTGATTTTTACCTCTAATGTGCCCATCTATAATGAGTTTAAATATGGCGTGCTCGACGGACCGTGGAAGCTCGTCCAATATGTCAATCACGAACGCCGCACGACAGAGGTCAAAACCGAGCTGTTCAATGTCTGGACAGACCCGAATGAAGCCGACGATATTTCGGCGGCAAACCCTGCGCAAGTGACTCGCCTGACAAAGATTTTAGATAAACGCCTCGCACTGCATCCTATTGGCGGGCAATATGTAAAAATCCAGCCCCATCCTGGATGGCGCGCGCCTAATGATTACGCCGATGTAGTTATACCAGCCGACCAAGTCCTACCCGATATGTGGGACGGTTTCGGCCCACTCGCAACAGGCGTCTTGCAGCAAACGCATGGCGAAAAGGGCCGGATTAAATATGACTAACATTAAAATGACCCGCTCAAGCGAAGCTTGGGCTGTAGTGGTCATTTCGATGCTCTTCGGTTTACCCGCTCGAGCGAAGCGAGGGCTGTCACTGCGTTGCAGCGCACTGAGTTGTGATGGTGATACTCTCTCGTCAATGAGCTGTTCTTAAGCCAAGCGCCATTCTTGAAGGACTTCGACGCTAGATTGCGAAGCCAGGATTGCGTTGCATCTCCTCAAAAAGAGGACAGCCCGCGAGAGTGGCACTCCGATGGAATACCAAAATAAATAAATGTTTTACGAGGCGACACTCTCGCGGCAGTGATTTTTCCATGGAGGTCCGGTAATCGCAGAGTTACGGACTGTACGATGGCTGTCGCCACCTGACCGCACCGCTCGGACATCTTATCTTCGTCTCCATGGAGGCCCGGCACAATTGGAGTCATTACTCTCCAATGCTCAACCTCACCATTCCATCCACCAGCCAGTCAATGATCACTTGCCTGTCCTCTGTGAATGAAAACTCATGATGTTCATATGTCGTCGATAGCGTCCCTTTCCAAATCATGTGCATTTACCGAAGTAAATACACGCGGTCAGGGCCAATCCCCGACACAGAACAATTGTAAAGATAAGGGCAAATAGGAGAGCGAGGATTTATCTCTGAATTTTGTTTCTAAGGTGTTGAGTTTGTTAGGGTTTTGAATTTGGAAAGTTAGGATTGAGTTTGCTCTCACCGCAAAATAGATTTAGCTATTATTTATAAAAGGCTTGAGACTCGTATTGATGTAATGGTCAGGTTTCCAGCCCTTTATTAGTCTATCTAGTAGAAAATTGTCTGCAGCGCTTATCCCAACTGCCGCTGCAGTTCCCAAGCCTCCCGTTATAGCTATATCTAATCCAATCCCAGCAGAAGTTAACATTGCAAATCTTGATGTTTTTGATGGAAGCTTATCGACCCATGAATCTGCAGTTACTTCATTATTATATGCTTTTAGAAGATTGAGGTCTGGGTTAAGTGTCTCAATCCAATGACGAAACTTTCTTGACTTCTCTAATACCGGTTTAAACTCATCAAAAGAACGTATTCCAGAATTAATTGCTTCTCTAATTGCAAAGCCATCATTGAAGTGAAAGTCAGAAAATTCAAATAAGTCTGCCTTATCATTATTTATTCGATTTAGAAGTCCTGCAACCTTCATTGTGATAAGTTTAGAGGAAGTTTTGTGTGTGAGAATTTCAGAGCCGTAGTGACCAGCTAAAGTTAAGTCAAAATGTGCATTCCAGAAACTACTTAGAATGCTTGCATGAGAAATATTCTTATCTTCCCCGTAGTAGTTTTTTGCATTGTGGTTTATTTCATTCAAGTCGTAATTACTATCAACAATGAACCCTTTATCAGTTGGGATTACAGAAAACTGATAATCGTTCGGTATCCTAAACGTTGGGGCCAAGCTTGATAGACTTACTTTTGCTGCTCTTTGTAAAAATTCAGTATCTTTTAATGCGTCAGTAGCAATAGAAACCGGATTTACTCCGTCTTGATCTAGGTACTTTGTATCATTTCGAATTTCAATTTTTGAGATAACATCACTTCTCAGAACTTTCTTGACCATCGGATTTAAGTTTAATTGAGCTAATACGCGTTCAATTTGTTTCTTTCCAAATTGAGAGTTTTTCCAAGGGTTTCCATCTTTTTCGCCAGCTAGGCTCAATATTCGCAGATTGTGATATTCAAAGGGTCCAACATTGTCAGTTTGTGCAGCCGTTATGTAACTAAAATAAGTAATATTCAAAAAGTTATTTTTTACTAAATAACGTAAGTTGTCTGGTCCTATTGTTTCTATTAGGCTTCCGAGGTTAGAAAAATCAGTAAGGATAAGTATTTTACCATAAAACAATAATAATTCACATAAAGACCCTAAGTTAACGGCGTGGGTTTGACTTATTTTATCACGTATAGTTATTTTACCGAACAAATCTTATCTCTAGGTGCATGATTAAAAAAAGCATTAAGGGCCTGTAACGAATATGATCGCATGATTGCAAGATTTATTCTCTCAACCTAATATTTCCTAATCTACGTAAAAGGCTTGGCCCCCGCAAACTCTGCAGTTTTATCTGTATGGCCGCCGCCTAGGAAATAGTGGGTGAGGGCGGGGTCTGGTTCTTTAAAGACGCGCTCGTAAATCCGCTCATAGCCTGAGGATTTAATGCGCCATTTGCCGTCTTCGCCTTTTTCATATGTGTCGTG
>ENA-ORXM01000739-ORXM01000739.1-marine-metagenome-genome-assembly--contig:-NODE-739-length-52067-cov-6.025851_pt1 | contig 52067 bp, 48 predicted proteins | sample MGYA00237867_ERZ511480 | MGnify/ENA primary metagenome ERZ511480 (study PRJEB26309, sample SAMN06266103) | marine metagenome | isolation source: Algal blade | place: United Kingdom:Sidmouth, United...
AAATCAGGTAGAGCGTATAAGGGTATCAAGACCTCAAATATATGAAAGTCACCCCAACTAAGGCGAGGCGAATAGCCGGAAGCCCTAGAAGGACAAACGGTGGTAGCGGTATCTCGACTTTTTCGGTCGAGGTAGTAGCGGACGACGTGACCCGAGGTTTTTTGCGGGTAGGTGGCGCGGCGCAAGCCAAAACCGCTGGGATGGCCCATAGTCATCCATATCCTTACATCTGGCAACCAAAACATTCATATAAAAAATAATACGTCCAAACCCCCAAATAAACCAATCCCCAAATCCCCAAATAAACGAATCCACAAATTAACGAACAAACAATTAATCAAATCCCCAAATAAACACCCACCATAGAGTTGGAATATGCAGCCGAATAATCTATCTTTGCAGCGATTTTTAAAAAGAGGTCAAAACATAAATAATTTATGGCAAACGTAGGCAAGGTCAAGCAGGTAATCGGACCAGTAGTAGATGTAAGCTTCTCTGCGGAAGGTTCACAGCTTCCAGAAATATTAAGCGCATTGGAAATCACTAGACAATCTGGTGAAAAACTAGTACTAGAAGTGCAAAAGCACCTCGGGGAAGATAGCATTAGAGCCATTTCTATGGATTCTACAGATGGACTGACTCGTGGTATGGATGCAGTAGATACAGGTAAGCCGATCGCGATGCCTGTAGGAGATGCTATAAAAGGTAGATTATTTAACGTAGTAGGCGAGGCTATCGATGGTATTGGCCCAGTAGTGAAGGGCGATGACGCGAGAGCGATACACAGAAAGCCACCAAAGTACGAAGATCTATCGACGGAGAAAGAGGTACTATTTACCGGTATCAAGGTGATTGACCTGATCGAGCCATACCAGAAGGGGGGTAAGATTGGATTGTTTGGAGGTGCAGGAGTAGGGAAGACGGTATTGATAATGGAGTTGGTAAATAATATTGCCAAGGCATATAAAGGTATCTCTGTATTTGCAGGAGTTGGGGAAAGAACGAGAGAGGGGAATGATCTATTGAGAGAATTTTTGGAATCGAGTGTGATCGACTATGGAGAAGCATTTATGCACTCTATGGAGAATGGCGGATGGGATCTGGACAAAGTGGATAAGGAAGCCTTGAAGAACTCTAAGGCGACACTCGTATTTGGACAGATGAATGAGCCTCCTGGAGCACGTGCGAGAGTAGCGCTTTCAGGATTGACCGTAGCAGAATATTATAGAGATGGGGACCTTAAAGATCCTCAGGGCGGAAAGGATATCCTCTTCTTCGTAGACAATATATTTAGATTTACGCAAGCGGGTTCTGAGGTGTCTGCCTTACTTGGACGTATGCCATCGGCGGTGGGTTACCAACCGACATTGGCTACCGAGATGGGACTGATGCAAGAGCGTATTACCTCTACCAAGCGTGGATCGATTACTTCTGTGCAGGCAGTATATGTACCTGCGGATGATTTGACGGATCCAGCACCAGCGACGACATTTGCGCACTTGGATGCAACGACGGTACTGAGCAGAAAGATTGCTTCGCTAGGTATATATCCAGCGGTGGATCCATTGGATTCTACTTCACGTATCCTAGATCCAGCGATTATCGGCGAGGAGCACTACAACACGGCACGTAGAGTACAGCAGATCTTACAGCGATACAATGAACTACAAGATATCATCGCCATTCTAGGTATGGAAGAATTGTCTGAGGAAGATAAGCAGGCGGTACACAGAGCGAGAAGAGTACAACGTTTCTTGTCACAGCCGTTCCACGTAGCTGAGCAGTTTACGGGCTTGGAGGGTGTATTGGTACCTATCGAAGAGACGATCCGAGGGTTCAATATGATCTTGAATGGAGAGGTAGATGAGTACCCTGAAGCAGCGTTCAACTTGAAGGGAAATATCGACGATGTAATCGAAACAGGTAAGAAAATGTTGGCCGAGGCCGAAGCTTAATTTTATAGCATTATGAATATTAGCGTACTTAGTCCAGATAAAGAATTGTTTCAGGGAGCTATCACTTCGGTGAAGGTGCCTGGCATCGGCGGTCAATTTGAGATACTGAATAACCACGCTGCTATCGTATCCTCACTAGGAGAGGGGCAGGTGCGGATCAATAAAGCGAGTGGCGAAAAGATGACTTTTCAGATAGAGAAAGGATTCATAGAAGTGCTGCACAATGAAGTGTCGTTACTGGTGCAAGGTATCACTGAGCTCGCCTAAGTCAAGATAAAGAATATAGTAAAAAAGCCTTCATGTTTTTCGTGAGGGCTTTTTTATTTGGGGCCATGCCGATGAAGGTATCGGCACCGGGCTATTCGTCACGCCGCGTTCGCTTTGGTCCTGCGTCTAGCCAACGCCACCTAGCCTGCCCGTAGACTTGGACGCCTCCTACCGTCGGCTGACTACTATCCCTTGTCCAAGAGATGGTGCTACATTTTTATAAGCTTCAAAGTCATTTGATACCTATTTTTTTCGTCTGACAATTTCATGTAATATGGCCCTGAAGGTAAATGGTCAAGGTTAAAATATTTGGTACATTCATTGCTATTATCGATTGCAATTCTTTGTCCAGAAATAGAAATCAGTTCTGCGCTACCACACCAATCTAATGTTAACTTACCAGAAGTAGGATTCGGGAATGCGATTCCACTTTTTGGAAACTCTTTAGATATTGAAGTGCTGCTTATTATATCTTGCTCCATGTGGACGTATAGTTTGGTGAATAACGGTATATCAGAAAAAGGTGTTTCGGGTGGAAGATTTACATCCAGAGGTGTGATTACAATTCTTGCAATATAAATTGGATTAGACATAGGATTTGGCAAAGCCAAATAAAACTGAAACATTTCATCTTCGCATTCTGCCTTTGTAGCTAAGTTCAAATAAGCTCTCCGAGCATCTGGGGTATGGTACTCAGCAAGATCTAAATCAAATCCAACAAAGGTGCCATTAGGCATGATTTCAAAATAGGCATTTTCAGGATTTAAATTGTTAGGTGATCTTAGATCTATTTTAGTTTCTAAGTGATTTGGATAAACTAATTTGTTTCCAGCGGTGTCAACCATGCAGTCATAGGAATTCTTATCTCTTTGAACTATTCTTAAATCAAAATCCCCAAAAATAGGAAGATTAGATAAATCTTCTTCTCCAAGATCGGGATTAATAGCAATGGTAGCATCATTGTCAAAGCCTATAGTAACCTGATCCGCTATATCAACCTGGTCAGGATCTATAGACCCTGTAACTGTGATTTTTTGACTAAATAGTTGATTATTAATAATCAAAAAACTTAAAAGGATAAATAAATTTTTCATATGCTCTATTATTTAAAATAAGAGGTAAGGCATTAACCTTACCTCTTTAGGAATATTAATTATTTACTTGATAGTTTTTAGTATCAGTATCACAAATCCATTCGGAGCCATTTGGCAGAATTCCTCCTTTATCTACAACACAAACATAACGACCAGGAGCTAGAGTTCCAGGAGGATACCACCATCCAACTCCAAATGTACCAACTGGTCTATCACAAGAATTATTAGTCGAATTAGCAGCGGAAGCTGTTTGATTGTCAAAGATGTCTACATATTGCTCTGCTTCAATTTTATCAATATTAAAATCTATAAACTGTAATTGATAATAATCATTAGAGTCAATTCCTTTTTCGCCAGCTGTGAAAAAAGTACCTTCCGGTACATTGGTATATGGAGGAAATAAAAAGACCTCGCAGCAAGTACCGTCAGGCATGACAGGGTGTGTAGTACGCAAGGCAACTGCATAGCCTCCATCTTTGAGTTCTATTATTTCTTTTGAGAAATAATAGGCACCGAGAATATCGCTGTATGATTTTATCCACAGTACGTTTCTTTAGTATCTAACTCTATAAGTGTAAAGCCACGCCCATTTCCATCAAAGTCAGCGGTGACGCTAGCTATCAAATTGCCTCTTTTGTTGAAAAGTATATTTGATGTAATACCCGAACCTCCAATATGTGATTTTGTCCAGATTGTATCACCATGTGTATCAAGTTTGATATGACGAGTGCCTAGTCCAATCCTTCTACATTTGCTAAGGCGTAAATATTGTTTTTATCATCGGTTGTTACAGAATAGGGAATAAGATTGCTGTATGGAGCAGGGATAACGGTATGCCATATAGTATTGCCAAGTGTATCATGTTTTGAAACAAATGCATCGTAATCAAATTCAAAATTTTCTTTCCATATATGTCCGCAAATGATGATGTTACTTTCATTGTCGCTTGTAATACCTCTAGAAATGTCAGAAATATTTTCTTCTAAAATAACAACATTGAATATTTTCTTACCTTTTTAAATCCAAATAGAAAATAATTATTGGCTAAAACTGCAGTAGATGTTTTATGAAATCCGGTATAGAAATATTTTTGACCTAATTTAGAGCCATTTTCAATAAAGTAACTTTCAGTTTGATTTATGTTATCTGTAAATAAATTTTCAAAAGCGCCTGTTTCTTTTGAAATACTTTTTAGTTTGATAGCCCATTTTATATTTTTATCAATTACGCCAGAGCTAAATAAATATATACTATCATTTTCATTGAAAATTCCACTAGTGTACTCAAGCCCTAGTGTGCCGTTATCAAATATTTTTAGAAAAGAATTTGACAGAGCGTAAATTGATTGTACCGATAAGAAAAAGGCGGCTATTATTAAATATTTATTTTTCATAACTCTACACTAATCTATAGTTTTACAATTTGTTTAACAAATGTACCTTTGCTTGTTTATAATAAAAGCTATAGTTTAAAAAAATTAGAGGTTAAAGTTTAATAATCTTTATGGTCATGCGATAAGCTGATTGTTGATTAAACAATTTTATAAAATATGCACCTGCTGGTAGATGTTCAAGGATTAAATTTTTAGTGCAATCGTCGCTATTATCCGATTGTAGAATCTGACCATTTATGCCACAAACCTCTGCTCTTCCGCACCAGTCTAGCGTCGTATTTCCATTGGTAGGATTAGGGAATGCTATACCGCTCTTTTGTATTCCTTCAGTAGTTGAAGTGCTGTTCAGAATATCTTGCTCCATATGTACGTATAGTTTGGTGAAATAAGGGATATCTGCCGCATATGGTTCGTCTAAAAAATTAACGTCGAAAGGAGTTAAAACAATTTCAGATATATGGAAGGGAAATTGTTTTGGATCGCCTAGTGCCAGAAAGAAACTAAACTGACTATCCTCGCATTCTGTCTTGGTGGCTAAATTTAAATAACTTTTTGGTGCATCTTGGCTATGATAGTTAGATAAATCAAGACTGAAGCCACCCTCGAATATTCCATTAGGTGCAATTTCGAAATAGGAATTGCGGATGTCGAAATTGTTGGGACTTCTTAAATCAACTTTACTTTCAATGTGATTGGAGTAAATTAAATTATTCCCTGCCGTATCAACCATGCAGTCATAAGAATTTTCGTCTCTCTGGATTACTCTAAGACTGAATTCATTTATTGGTTCATTGGTTATATCTGTTTCTCCAAGTTTGCTATCTATCCCAATTGTAGCCATAGAAATGAATCCAATAATTACTCTATCACTTATTTCTGTATTATTAGAATCTTTAAACGCTTCTATCGAAATTTGTTGAGCATAAATATTATGGAATGTTAGATAGCATATCAATAGTATCGCCGTTGTTACAAAATTATTTTTCATGTCTTGTTTTTTTATTAAAATAAGAGGTGGATTGTAGTTATCCACCTCTTATTGACTGAAATAGAATTAATTATTTACTCTGTAAGTCTTTTCATCTGTATCACAAATACCTTCATTGCCTTGAGTCAAAACCCACCCCTTACTTACATGTACATTGTATCTTCCAGGTTCGATAGTATTAGTAGGCCACCAAAGTCCAAAACCTGAATCGGGAACATCACAAGAATAATTGTTTGCTGCTGCTGCCGAATTCCTTCTGCCGTCAAAAAAATGTATTGTTTGTTCAGGTTCTATTTTGTCCACATCAAAATCCACAAATTGAGAAAGATAACCATCTGGAGAATCTATGCCTCTTTCGCCTATGAATAAGAATAACTCAGAGTTATTGTAGATATAAGGGGGTAGTAGTTGAATTTCACAGCATGTACCACTTGGTAGAACCGGGTGAAAAATTGGTTCCTCGTAAGAAAAGGTTATAGGTTTAGCTAATCCAGATTCTTGATTACTCCAATCATTTGTAAATGAGCCATCACTTAATTGTACACGAACATTGTTACTTTTTCCAATGGAGGTGCCAGAGGCTAAAATTTCAATAATATTTTCTCCAGTTCCATCATTTGATCTGGATTCAATATTGTCGATTTTGCTATTTTCCTCTTAGATGGCAAAATCTTCTTTGTCGCAAGAATAGAATAATAAACATAATCCCAATACAATACTAAAGTAAGTTAGGTACCTATAACGGGGGGGGGGTAAACAATAAATTAAACATAATTAACTAGTTTATATGGTTAAAAAAAATAAATGACTCGTTGATAAAACTAGTAAAGATGTGATCGGTCTTCTTCTGTTTGCTGTTAGTTAGACACCTTTACTTTAGGTGAATATACAAATAATGTTTTGTATATCTTCATTTAGAAAGAATTATTAACATATCGGAATTTCTCCACTTTGATATTCCTAACCCAAAAACTTCACTTCCTGAAAATCAAAAACACGAGTACCGTCGTCCATGCGGAGTACTAACTTCCCTATTGGATCAATCCCCTCAATAATACCAGGTACTGGCTTGCCCTCTACTAGATATGTTGCCACTTTCCCAAGGCGGTATAAGCGTTCAGTGTACTGCTGAAGTAGTGCCGTATGATTAGAATCGTTCTTCAGTTGTAAATACCTTTTCTCTAGAAAGTAGCAAAGCTGTTTGAGAACAGAAATCAAATCAAGATCATATCCTAAATGGAGTTTTAGTGAGGTAGGATTTGGAAGCTTTGGATCAAATTTTTTTTGGTTTACGTTTAACCCAATACCGATGATCGAAGACTGGATAGCCTGAGCAGAAATATTGTTCTGAATGAGCATACCCGCTACTTTGAGTTTACCAATATAGATATCATTGGGCCACTTGATGTGAACATTGCTTATACTTAAGGATTCCAGCAAATCGACCATCGCGAGGCTGGTAATGATGTTGAGCATAAACTGCTGGCGGGGCAGTAAGAACTTGGGGAGAAGGATAAATGAGCTAAGCAGATTGGTGTCTGCAGGACTGTGCCAAGTGTTACCGCGCTGCCCCTTGCCTTCCGTCTGAAGCGAAGCCACAATTGTGGTTCCTTCTATGAGCGGGCCCGCCGCTAATAGGCGCTGCGCCTCTAGATTTGTGGATTTTAGGCTTTTATACTGGATAAGAACCTTTCCCATAAAAAGAGTGTTACTAATATTGCTCATATGATTATAATATATCGTAACTTCATATGTTAAAAGTAGAGTAAAAGCTGCTTGGAAAAAATGGAAAGCTAAAATTAATTTATTGACTTCGTTTTTTAGCAATTCTATCGATTTTTCTCCTAATCTATATTAAGCTTTACTGATTTATAAATCTAAAATAATAGGCGTTTAGAATTTGAATACACCAAAGAAAGTTAAGACATCCAGTCCCGTAGAAGAGCTCAATGATTTGATCATAGATAGCATCCAAGATATCAAAGGAAAAAATATTGTAAAATTAGATCTCAGAGAACTAGAAGACGCACCAACAGACTTCTTTATCATATGTGAGGGAGATTCTAATACACAGGTAAACTCCATAGCAGGAAATATTCGGAAAAGACTCAAGTTGGAGGTAGACACTTTACCGTCTCATGTAGAAGGGGAAAGCGTTTCAACTTGGATACTTATGGACTATTTCAATGTTGTGATCCATGTATTCTACAGAGAAACCCGTGCGAACTATGAACTCGAAGATTTATGGAGTGATGCAATATTTACAGAGTATGAGGACTCTTTATAGGGATATCAATACAATACGTCGAGAATACGTTCAAATCCCCAACATTTTCAGCTAATCAGACGTTTTTTTATTATTGAACAATAATTAATGGAAAATAAAGAAAATAACAATAAATCACCAATGCCTAAATTCAATAGTTATTGGATTTATGGTGTCATCGCCTTGATGATTATCGCTGCGCAGGTATTTCTTGTTCAGTTCGGCAATGTTGATAAAATCAACTATTCCCAGCTTGAAGAGTATGTACGAAAAGGTGATGTGGAAAAAATCATATTAGTAAATAATAAAAAGGCAAAGGTATTTCTTACTAAAGATGCCATTGGACGAGCACCACATAAAGAAAAGGCTTCTAGTAACAAGCTAGGTCAAGCAGAGAACTATTACTGTCAAACGGCAGAGGCTAAAGTATTAGTCGATGATCTCGATAAGTGGCAAACAAACGTGGCTCCTGGTAAGCGAGTAGATATAGAATTTGATGAAGAGTATAACTATTGGGGTGCAGTCCTTGGCTGGTTACTTCCCATTTTCTTATTAGTAGCTATTTGGCTTATTATCATGCGTCGTATGGGCGGTGGTGCTGGTGGGCCTGGATCACAGTTGTTCAACATCGGAAAGTCTAAAGCAGCACTTTTTGACCAGAATGCAAAAGTGAATGTTACATTTAAGGATGTAGCTGGACTGGATGAAGCGAAAGAGGAAGTAATGGAAGTAGTTGACTTCCTTAAAAATCCTAAAAAATATACTTCACTGGGTGGCAAAATACCAAAAGGAGTGCTCTTGATAGGACCTCCAGGTACAGGTAAGACATTGCTCGCGAAGGCGGTCGCAGGAGAAGCTGGCGTACCATTTTTCTCGATATCGGGTTCTGACTTTGTGGAGATGTTTGTAGGTGTAGGTGCATCTAGAGTACGTGATTTATTTAAGCAGGCACGAGAGAAGGCGCCATGTATCGTATTTATCGATGAAATAGATGCTATAGGTAGAGCGAGAGGAAAAGGACAGATGCAGGGCGGAAACGATGAGCGTGAAAATACTCTGAATCAACTCTTGGTAGAAATGGATGGTTTTAGCACTGATAAAGGGGTAATCCTCATGGCTGCGACTAATCGTCATGATGTACTAGATAGTGCATTGATGAGACCAGGTCGATTCGATAGACAAATAGGAATAGACAGACCAGACTTGGTAGGTAGAGAGGCGATCTTCAAAGTTCACCTTGCCAATATTAAAACTAATGACGATATACAAGCTTATACACTAGCGGAAATGACACCTGGGTTTGCAGGTGCGGAGATTGCCAATATCTGTAATGAAGCAGCACTTGTCGCAGCCAGAAGAAATAAGAAGGCTGTAGATATGGATGATTTCAACTACTCTCTCGATAGAGTGATAGGTGGACTCGAGAAGAAGAATAAAATTATTTCTCCTAAGGAGAAAGAAATCATTGCTTATCATGAAGCAGGTCACGCAGTGTGTGGTTGGTTCCTTGAGCATGCGTCACCATTAGTGAAAGTAACCATAGTACCTAGAGGCGTTGGAACCTTAGGGTATGCACAGTACCTACCGAAGGAAGAATATATTACCAGGACAGAAGCGCTATTAGATAGAATGTGTATGACATTTGGAGGTAGAGCTGCAGAGCAAATCATTTTTGGAAAGGTATCTACGGGTGCACAAAGTGATTTAGACCAAGTAACTAAGATGGCGTACAGTATGGTTACTGTATTCGGTATGAATGAGAAAGTAGGTCAAGTATCATTCTATGATATGGCGCAGAATAATTTCCAAAGACCTTACTCTGATGATACAGCTACTTTGATAGATGACGAAGTAAGAAAGTTGTTGGAAGGCCAGTACAAGCGTGCTATTCAGCTATTAACGGACAAAAGTGTTGAGCTAGAATCACTGGCGAAACAATTGTTAGATAAAGAAGTATTGCTCAAGTCTGATGTAGAGCGCTTGATAGGAATGCGTCCTGTATCAGCTGATGTTTTAATCGCGGAGAAGGAAGCATTCATTGAGAGTGGGATAAAAGAAAATGGCGTGAATCAACCTCCTGATAGTACCGATTCTTAATTATAGGATAATATATTTAGTATTAAAAAAAAGCCAAATCTGAATTTCAGATCTGGCTTTTTTTAGCGGATTGCAGTCCCAGAAAAGAGAAGAGTTGACTTTAGAGAATATCTAGAAAAATCCGAGTTTTATAAAATTTATAAATGCAAATAAAAGTATTAGTGTTGAAAAACTTGATGTTTTTGGAAACGATTTGTAATCGGTAACTACTAATAATTCAAAGCTAAAAATAAAAAAGGTGCGTCCACATTGTAGGCGCATCTTTTTTACCTTTGGAATTTTATGAAGCTTCTTCTTCCGTTTTTACTTGAAGTTGAAATCCATTTCCGTGGATATTCACTATCTCTAATTTATTGTCTTTCTTTAGGTACTTTCTGAGCTTAGTGACGAATACATCCATACTACGGGCTGTAAAGTAATTATCTTCTCCCCAGATCTTAGTAAGTGCTTCCGAGCGAGGTAAGATATCGTTTAATTTAAGGCAGAACATTTTCAGTAATTGTGCCTCTTTAGGCGATAGTTTGTCCTTGCTGTCATACTCTCCACCTGGCTGGTAAGTCAATATGCGTAAAGGGAAATTGAAGTGGTAATCTCCAATCATAAATTCTTTAATGTCCTCTGCTGGATCTTCTTTTGCACCAGAGCGTTTCATAATGGCTTGTATTCTCAGCAGGAGCTCTTCAGAATTAAAAGGCTTACTGATATAGTCATCAGCACCAATTTTAAATCCTTCCAAAACATCCTCTTTCATAGTTTTGGCAGTAAGGAAAATAATTGGAACTTCTTTATCGAGCTCTCGGACATCCTTGGCTAAAGTAAAACCGTCTTTTTTGGGCATCATGACATCGAAAATGCATAGGTCAAATTGACCCCTGTTAAAGGCACTTAGTCCCGCTTCACCGTCTTGGGCAAGGGTAACGTCGTAATCATGCATTTCTAAATAAGATCTTAGGACATCACCGAAATTTTGGTCATCCTCGACCAATAAAATGTTCTGGTTCGGCATATTAGTGTATAATTTTAGTTTCAGTTTCTATAACGCAATATCTGCATTTAAATTTTAACATTTGATGATAACATATCAAATGTTAAGAAAAACTACTGTTTTGGCTGAGAATGGGGGAAATTAAGCACAAAACTACTCCCTTTTCCGAGCTCACTCTTGACATTTACACTACCAGAATGGGCAGTCACAAGTGCTTTTACATAGCTTAGTCCCAGACCGAATCCCTTGACATCGTGTAAATTACCTGTATGTACGCGATAAAATTTCTCAAAAATATGTTTACGCGCCTCTTTACTAAGTCCGATACCATTATCTTCTACAATAATTTCTATACCCTCCGCTCGATCGATAGTATATACCTTGATTTTTGGTTTCTCAGGAGTGTACTTGTTGGCATTATCTAAAAGATTATGAATAATATTGGAGATGTGATTTTCATCCGCGTCTATCATGTATTTATCTGCCTCTAGGATTGTTTCTATAGTGCCATCTTTTTGGGATACTTGCAATGAAATATTACTAACGGCTTGTTCTATAATGGAGTGAATATTTACAGTTGTAAATTTGAGATTTAGGTTTTCTCGATCAAATTTAGCCATCTGAAGTACTTTTTCTACTTGCTCTAACATCCGCTTATTTTCTTGTTTAATAATACCAGCGAAGCGGTTTACTTTATCTTTATTGCCGCTGATCATCGGACTTTGGATAGAGTCGGCTGCTAGAGATATAGTGGCAATTGGCGTTTTGAACTCATGGGTCATGTTATTGATAAAATCAGTTTTCATCTCTGATACTTTTTTTTGTCGGAAAACAATAAGTATAGTGTAGATAAAACAGAATAAAATAACGCTTGTAAATAATAAGGCAGCCAATAGAGACTTCCAAGTAGAGTTCCAAACAAAACTATTGAGGTAAGGGAAGTACATATATAAGTATCCAGGAGATCTAATGCCTTCCGTATACAGAGGTATTTTATACTTGGAGTTGATAAGTTGTAGTTCACTGTCTGTATACTCAGGTACTACAAGCTGTGGACCAAAATCATCAACTTGGTAATTTCCATTCTTAATAACGAAGCTATTCCTTAGCGTGGAAAATACACCATAGCGATACTCCGTAAAAATTCCTCTAGAGCTTAGTTCTCTATCTATCAACTGCTGTAGTTTTGCAGGGGAGGGGAGGCGCTTTTCGACACTTTGAAAACGACGTTGAAGTTTGATTTTTTGAGCTTCAGAATCTACAGAAAAAGTAATTGCGTTTGTTTCTATTTCTTCCTGTTGTGTCAGGTAACGGGCTACATTATTTAATGCATCTTGAATATTAATTTCAAAATTATCTTTACCTAACTTTATAGACCAATTGATCCAATACATTTGGAGTGCTCCTATACCTATCAATGCAATAGACATGAGTCCAATGATAATCCAAATAGATCTTCTCTTCATGAATGGCAAAATTACGTAGAATTAGTTTAATACTTTAACTGTTCACTAATTTGTATAAATGCTCAAACCTGGAGATTTTACTTTTATTTAACAATATGCATTATGGTTAGCTTCAGTTATTACTGAATAGCATTCATCTGCTAATCTTTGAAATTACTCAATGTATCTTTACCTTAAGTGAATGCAAAATCCCCGCGTGAGCGACGGTAACTAGTGTCTGCGAAGCAGCAGTCCGATAGGACCGAGGCGAATGCCGAGCTAGTGGACGCCGCGACCCGAAGGGGCACGCCCAAAGCTAAAAGAATAAGGGTAATCTTGGCAATACAAAATGAATCTAAAACACATTAACCTACCTTTAACACTAGATTTTTGAGAAAAAACTTATTTTTGGTAAAAATTAAATAGTTGATTATGAAACGATTCCAGATTATATTAATTGTGATTTTTACACTGACGGCCCTCGTTACAAATGCACAGGTTGCAGAAAAAATTTATGAAATAACGATTACCACCATTAACGCTGATGGCGAAACGGAGGTAAAGGAGATAGTAATTGAGGGCGAAGATCTTGAGCAGGATGAATTGGATGAGGTAATACAAGAGGAGATCGCAGGCTATGAAGGGGAGGTAGATGTCAGCATCAATATCAGCGAAATAGGTTCGGAAAGGAAAGAGTCTAGCAAATCGATAACCAAGATTACCAAACAACGGAACAATGCATCTGAAGAACAAAAAATTATAATTGACGAGACGGAAAAGGACATCGAAGTCATCGATGATAAGATATATATCGATGGAGAAGAAATTAAAGAAGGCGACTACGGAAACAAACAAGTTCGTATCCAAAAATTTGATAAAGGAGAAGAAATCAAAATTGAAAATATCCTAAAGGGGGAAAATATTGAGATTGGCGAAGGCGAGCGCGTTTACTATATTGAAAAAGAAGATTCTAGTGAGGGGCTTGCATTTTTAGGTATATATCCAAGTGGCAGGTCACTAAATGGAGTAAAAATAGGAAAAGTAATAGAAGGCACATCTGCTGAGAAAATGGGATTGAAAGTGGGTGATGTTTTAAAAGCAATTGACGGTAAAGAGATATCTACTTTTGGCTCTTTGAGCAAGATTGTAAAATCATACCTCCCTGGTGAAACGGTGAAGATTGAATTTGAAAGGGAGGGGCAGCTGCAATCGCTAAAAGTAGCGCTCAGTGACTACGACAAATTCAATGATCCTAATGATCATTCGCAGATGCTGCGCAGTGAAGAGGCACTTTCAAATAAAAAGTACAAGCGGCATAGTTTGCACAATAGAGGTACAAAGCTTGATCCTAATCGGCCGACTTTGGGTATAGTAATAGCAAGTGTCAATAATAATGAAATCGTGATAGACGAGGTGTTGTCCGGCAGCGCAGCAGAAAAATCGGGTTTAAAGAAAGGCGATAAGATTATAAAATTGGATAGAGCAAAATTGCTTAATCAAGATCAGTTTATCGCGACTATTAAAGCGCATGAGATAGGTGATGAAATAAAATTGAAAATCATTAGAGATGGGAAAAAGAAGACGATCAAGGCTGTGCTACAAGCACCTAAGGAGAAGAAAGGTAGGTTTAAAAATAATACATCGAATAAAGTTGAGCGTATAATAATAAAGGATCGGCAGGAAGGTAGCAGAAGAGATTTTGAAAGTGGTGGGGCTATTAGAATTAGAAATTTTGATCTATCACCAAATCCATCAGACGGCGAAATAAATGTAGTATTCGATATGAATAGACCCAAGCTTGGGGAAGAAATAACGATGAGGATTATTTCTGTAGGTGGTGAGGTAGTAAAGGAGGAGTTTATTGATCTTAGCTCTGGTAACTTTAATGCCGCTTTTGACTTGAGAAAATATCCGAGCGGTGTTTATCTATTTCAGGTAGAGAAAAACAAGCAGACTTTTACTAAACGGTTTGTGCTGAATAGAGAGTGATAGTAACAGATTATATTTAAAAAGTATTATCATCAGCGATGTCTACCGATATCGGATTTCCCTATTTTGGAAATCTATAATAAAGAGAGAGATAAAAGTACAGCTTAGGTTTTTGACTTGTTCATATTTGATGGTTAAAAGTATAGCCAATGAAAGTTTCTTTCACCCAACGTGTTAAACTCGAAAGTGGGAGATGGTATTTTTATAATATTTAAAACTTTAAAAATACTTCTTAAGGCTTTATTGCGTAGAGGCAATTTTTCGAGGTCTATATCAAAAGATAGAAAAAGTTGCTTGTGTCTTTGAAAATCTGGAGGAGGAGTAAAAGTGGAATTATTTCTTCTCCAGGCATTGCCATAGGCACCTAGAATATCCTCAGCTCCATATCCAACAGCTATGTTGAACCAGGCAGGGATTTTATTATTGTTAGGAGCTACTATCGATTTCACATTAAAAGAAAGCCAAATAGTCTGTGCGTTATAATCCTTGAGCAGTCGTTCTGCAGGATTTGTACCGAACGATTGCTCTGCTCTATCTTTAATGTTAGATACTTGATCTCCACTGAAGATGGGTTCGGTACTATACGAAATAGGGGTATAACTAAACTTCATCTTTACCTTTTGTTCTTCCCAAATGAATTCTTGTAAGCTAAATAGTAAAGAACCTCCTGTATTAAAGGCAACGTCATGCCACGACCAACCCCATCTTTGAGAATGTCCATCGAAGTACTCAATGGAGGTCTGGGCAAGGGTGCTAAAGGCAAATGCAGCAAGTGCAGATTTCTTTGAGGATAATCCAGTCCATCGACTCGCATGGTAAAATAATTTGGTCTCTATATACGCACTATAGGCATGGCCATATTTGTCCATATTTTCCCATTGACCCCAGTCGTTGAAAGTATGAAATTCTGTTTTGGGAAAATCTTTATACCAATATTCATGAACAGTAACTACAGAGGCGGTATAGAGTGCAGCGCTGCTAATACCTATGAGAAGAGCACGCTTCTTATTTAAGGTATCTTGTACTTCAAAGAAAGACGACTTAGTATCTGTCTGACTTACGCCACTGTTGAATGCAAAAGGGAGTAGAAATAAAAGTAGAACTATTCGTAACGTCATTTATATCGAGATCTATGGGATCAACTTTATTAGTCGATATTCCTTTATAAAGGTACATCATTGCTGTATATTTAAGGTGCGGTAGTATAATAAAGTTTATTTTACGCTCTCTTTGTCTTATCTTTAAATATGTCGATAAATAAAATCAAAATGAATCAAAATAAATTAGCATCCTTAGGGGTGATCGCTTTTGTAGTCATTATCTTGTTAATATTGCTTTCAAATAGCTTATTTGTTACTATTGACGCAGGATATCGTGGCGTATTGTTCAAGCGCTTAGGTGGTGGATTAGACATGGAAGGCGAACCTTATAAGCAAGGGTTCCATGTGATTGCACCATGGAATAAACTATACGTCTACGATGTTAGAATTAGTCAAGCTGATGAAAAAATGCAGGTATTATCAAAAAATGGTCTAAATATTACGATTGATATATCCTACCGATACCAACCAAATGCCTCGCAACTTGCATATTTACATAACGAAGTAGGTTCTGAGTTTCAACGGAATATCGTTATCCCAGATCTAAAAGCGGCTACACGTGAAATTATAGGTAAATATTTGCCTGAAGAGTTATACTCTAGTAAACGAGAAACTATACAGACGGAAATATTTGAGCGTACTAGAGATGCCATCGAGAATAAACATATCATCTTGGATGCTGTGCTAATCAAAGATATAGGACTACCTGAAACAGTAAAGTCTGCGATTGAAGAGAAGTTGAAAGCAGAGCAGACAGCGCTTAAGTTTGAGTATATTCTAGATCAAGAGAGAAAAGAGGCTGAGAGAAAGGTCATTGAAGCAAGAGCGAAATCTGAAGCTAATGAATTACTCAATAAATCTCTTACTGAGAATATACTTAGAGATAAAGGTATAGAGGCTACTCTAGAAATAGCCAAGTCTCCAAACTCTAAAGTGGTTATCATCGGAGGAGGGGAAGATGGAATGCCTTTAATTCTTGGAAATTAATTCTTTTTTGTACAATTTGTATTTTCATATAATTTTTAACTCTGATGATTCATATTAACAATAGTAGATATATTTTATTCTTTTTCTTATTAGGTTGCTTACTGTCATGTGGAGCACCAGAAGTAGAGAATGGTTTCCGCGTATCAGGTACTATTCAAGGTGGTGAAGGAGAGATCTCCTTACAGCGGCATGATGGTAACTCTATTATGATCAACACCATCGCGCTTAACAGTGATGGAACCTACTCTTTTGAATTACCAAATGCAGAGAAAGCTGCGTACATAATACAGCATAATGTTTCTTTATATCCATTTGTGTACGCTGGTGAAGAGAATGAAATCATCATCAATGCGGTCGCGGATAACCCTATTAAGGGGGATTATATCGTAGAAGGTTCAGAGGGCTCGCGTGTACTTCAAGAATATTTCAAACGCTACCACGCCAAGGCTATAACTAAAAAAGACTTTGAGGATATGATTGCTTCTAATAAGCATCCTTATATGACAAGCTTCATGACCAGTAGATGCCTTCAGTATGGAGCTCAAACTGAGCAGATACATAAGCAAGCATTGGCTAATCTAAAAGCGTCAAATCCTAAATCAAAATTGGTCTCACACTATGATAATAATATTAAGAAAGCACGTCAGCAAACACTAAAGAGGGTAGCGAGTAAAGAATCTGGCGGCCCTTTAAATGTAGGTGAAATGGCTCCTAATATAGCCTTGCCAAATCCAGATGGTAAAATTATGAAATTAAGTGATCTAAAGGGTAAAGTAGTATTGATCGATTTTTGGGCTAGCTGGTGTGGACCTTGTCGCAGATATGGAAATCCAAAGCTGGTAAAATTGTATAATAAATACGACAAAGATAAATTTGAAATTATGAATGTCGCGCTCGAAAGAGGTGCTAGTAATGACAAATGGACTAGCGCTATCAAAAAAGATGGACTAGTATGGCCGTATCAGCTTGTCGACAAGAATAGAGAATTTTCTCCGCTGTACGGGGCTTCTAGAATTCCAAGAATTTATGTTATAGACAAAGAAGGAAGACTAGCGGCGATCAATCCTCAGAGTCCAGACTTAGAAAAAACTATTGAGAAGTTGATGAAGGCTTAGCACGATTACTTATGAGAGACTTGAAATACCTGCTAGCCTATGTCGCACCCATTAGCGCTTTTATTGGTCTATATTTTCAAGGATGGTTCTCACCAGGTTCATTTTATATAGCTTTTGTCTTTATTCCCCTAGTAGAATTATTTCGAAATGGAAATACAGATAACTTTAGTCAAGAGGTAGAAGACTCTAAGTCTATAGATAAGATTTTCGATATATTACTGTACCTCAATGTGCCAATCTTATTTCTCCTAATAACCTATTTTTTTTATACGGTCACTTACCAACAGTTAAGCAATTGGGAGATAGGGCTATCCGTCCTAAATGTGGGTATCGTGGTAAGTACGATCGGGATCAATGTTGCCCATGAGTTAGGTCACCGACAAACAGCTTTTGAGCAAAACTTATCTAAGTTGTTATTGACCACTGCATTATATACCCACTTTTTTATTGAGCACAATCGCGGTCACCATAAGCATGTTGCTACGCCTGCTGATCCTGCATCTGCTAGATTAAATGAACCACTATATGTTTTCTGGTTCAGGTCATCTATCCATGGATATATTCATGCATGGAGATTAGAGAATATTCGTTTGAAAAAAATGGGTCTATCCGCATTTAGTCTGCAGAATCAAATGCTTCGACTCCAATTGCTCCAACTTTTATATATTATAATTATTGGAATAGTGTTTGGACCAGTTGCTATATTATATGCTATTGCCATTGCAGTGGTTGCATTCCTATTATTAGAGACGGTTAACTATGTAGAGCATTATGGATTGCAAAGAAAGCAGCTGCCAAGCGGTAAGTATGAAGCAGTACAACCTTGGCATTCATGGAATAGCAATCATGACTTGGGCAGAATTTATCTATATGAGCTTACTCGGCATTCTGACCATCATTTCAAGGCTACACGAAAATATCAAATACTGAGAAGTTTCGAGGAAAGTCCTCAGCTGCCGTTTGGTTATCCAGGGTCTATGATCATTTCATTTATTCCACCTATCTGGTACTACTTGATGAACAAGCGAGTGGAGCAAATACAATACAATAAGTAGTAGCTTAGAAGAATAGTACTATTATGACAATAAGTAACGCCTATGCTACCACTGTCCGTTGTAGAAAATAATCTTTAACCCATAGTTCAAAAATTCTTCTTGCGGATCTAAGGGGCGAGAAGTATTAGGATTTAGCGCAGTGTCTAAATCCGTAAGATCGTGATTTGTCCAACTAATATGCATATAGGGCCTTAGGCTAACGTGCATCAGCCCGCCACCCACAAAGTTATAACCTATAGAGAAGGTGCTACCCATAGCCCAGTTACTAGCCAATTCAAAGCGATCCGGCACACCGGTCAGCTCTGTTCTATAGCGTACTTTATTAAAGTCTAAGCTAGCGTGAATGCTAAATTTATCAGAAAAAAAACTTTCGATTCCTACCCCATAAGTAGTAAGCTTAAAATATAATTCTTGCTCAAAAGCTGCATTATTATTATCGGGATTAGCACCGCTGGCTTTCAATCTATCCACTTGATTTTCCCATTTGATGTCAAATGCTAAACCCTCTATTCTATATCGTAGCCCAAACCCATAACCATTAAGCCACTTCATTTCCTCAAATGGATTTTGTAGCCAAGGTCTATTCTGATTGTATTTGTCTAAAATATTTTGCTGTACCTCTGGACTTGTGCGGCCTATGGAGTAGAGAACACTCAGATTAAGCTGACTTGTCGCGCATGTACAAAAGAGTAAAATATTGAAAAAGGATAAGACGTACCGCATGGTTTAGCGCAGTTGATGAACCGCAAAGTTGGTCTATTTTGTAAAAACAAACAAAATATAAGTGGAATTATTCCATGATATGCGATTACATAACCTAACGTTGTAAAGTCAATTGACCCTGGATAGGCGTTTCTCGTCGATTATTGAATTTAAGAACAGCAGTCCAAAAGTAAGAACCAGCTGGACTAAATTTTCCATTGCTGGTACCGTCCCAACCACTGATTTCATCATTTGTAGATATATCAATTGCCTCGAAGACTTGACCGCCCCAACGATCAAATATTCTAAATTCGCTAATATCGATGACAGGATATCCGCTCAACAAATAGAAAAAGTCATTGATCCCATCTTGATTAGGGCTAAATACATTTGGGCTGTAAATACTTCTATCCACGTAGATAGTTATTTCGTCTTGAGTAGTACATCCCGTCTCATTTTCTACGACTACTACATAGGTTTCATCAGACAAAGGACGCACTTGGATAGCAGGACAATTATTGCAAGGAATATCACCTCGCTCAGAAATCCAATTATAACCACTAACAGCACTGATACTGTTTATCACGGGTTCTAGTGTAACGACATCACCATAAGTTGCTACAACGTCTTGCCCCAAATCAACTTGAAAATCCGTTTCTAAAATTGATAATTCAAAGTTCTGTGTAGCACATGCAGAGATGACCTCTAGCGTGTATTCCTTACTAGTAGTGAAAATTCGAGATGTTGCATCTACGCTATCACTCCATACATAATCTATTTCTGGGTCTACAGGAAGATCCAATACAAAAGTATCTCCTTCGCATAGTTCCACCCATGTCGGTAGGATATCTTGATATATATTGCTCACGGACCTTATCTCTATAATAGTCGCATCATCCTTTTCGCCCGTGTTCAGGTCATCAGAAACTACAATTTTTGCTGCCAAGGTATTTCCATCATTGCCTTCAAGAGTTGCCTGTATCTCATGCCTATCACCGGAACTAATACTGGGAACATTAACTAATACTTTTATACTATCTACTCCAAACGGGATGTCCATATTTCCTATGGATAACCTATTTGTCCCAAGCCCAGAGATCACCTCACTTGCAAAAGGATTATAGCTTATAGCTTCTATCAAGTAACCTTCAGGAAAATCTTGTTCCAAGGTAAATCCAGCTAAGTCATGTCCGGCTAGATTTGCTATGGTTAGCACCAACTCTATAGTAGAACATGGTACTAAATATTCGTTAGTTAGCTTTTGAAATAAATTTAATGAATATGGGCAGCTACATCCATCTCTATCTCCAAAGTTGCCTTCAAATGATGACCTAGAAGCAGATCCATCTGCGATATCAAAATGAAACAATAGCGAGTTTTGCGCTGCATTATCCGTTCCTATTCCATAGAGTTCTCCTCTAGCATCAAAAAACATGGCTGGCAATCCACTATTGTAGTTTATCGGATCATAAGTACTATTATCGACTAGGCCCGTGCTATCATTTATAGTAATAATTTTACCTTGTACAGCATCGTAGCCGTATAGTACATTAGTTATAGGGTGATATGCGATATCTGTTGCAAATACACCCAAGCTATCAGTTGTAGTTACCGCTAGGTAGTTTACGGGCATTTCCGCCTGACTCAAATTTACAAGTGCAAGAGAGTCGCCGTTGAATAAAACCAACTGATTACCATCTGGCGAGACATCACCTGCGTAAAATTTGCCCTCTAGAGGAAGATGCTGTAATCCTTCCACCACCCCGTCGGCTCCCATTCTGAATAGCTGATGATACTCAGGGTCTAGTCCATATATAAGACTATCTTTCCTGTTGAAGCCAATAGCATTGATATTATTATCGAAGCCATCTGATATAGGGGTTTGCACTATCGATTGGTCACCCACAGAGAGTTCATAAAAAGTAGTAACTTCATTTTCATCTACTACACTTATAAATGCTGCACCGTCGCAGTTAAATTTTTGCTGCGAGATTACGCCGCAAAGCATCGTAAAAAATAGAAATACAGTTGGTATTATTTGACGCACTTAGTCAATTTTATGATTTGTTGAAACCAATATTATGTTTAGTAGTAATCTATATATGTGAGAGGTGATTATATAGTCTTTAACAATAATCTCGCGCAAGGTACAGATTCTAGATATAGCTTGCCACATTGGACACCCATTAATTCACTTATTTACCTAATAGTTTTATAGTTTTAGCCTTTTATACAAGAGAAATTGTCAAAAACAAAAAAAATATCGCCTGTGTCTTCATTTCTGTGGCAGTCTACACTTTCCGAGCAGACTGCGCAGGGTGGCTCTTTTTGGAGAAAGCACTGGATTCCAGGTTTGATTGTATTTGTTTTCGCAAGCTTACTCTATGTGAGCACATATAGTTTTGATTATGTGCTTGACGATAAAATTGTCTATACTGAAAACGCTTATGCGAAAGAAGGCTTCAAGGGTATCAAGAAAATATTCAGTTCTGAAAGTTTTGAAGGATATTTTGGAGAGCAAAAAAAGTTAGTCGCTGGTGCTAGATATCGCCCATTATCTATTGCCTCTTTTGCCATAGAATTTTCTGCTTTAGGCCAGAGCGAAAAAACCAGTCACCTGATCAATGTATTCCTATATGCGCTCAACTGTTTACTGCTATTTCGTATATTTGGGATGCTATATCAGTCATCCAAAGATGAGACTATTATGTTTAGTGTAGCATTTATTGGAGCTATGATATTTACAGCCCATCCGCTGCATGTCGAGGTAGTAGCCAATGTCAAGGGGAGGGATGAAATTTTAACCTTCATCGCTTGCTTAGGCACCATGTATTTTGCTATTAAGTTTTTATTAAGCGGCAAGCTTTTTTGGTTAATTCCCCTTTTCATTACTTTCTTTCTCGGTTTGATGACTAAAGAAAATACCGTTACATTTTTAGCGATCTTACCATTACTCGGATGGTACTTTTGCAAAACGGATCTCAAAAAAATATTATTAGTTGCGCTGCCAGGTTTAATAGCTACGGTCATTTATTTATATATTCGATTTAGAGTTATTGGCCATTTTTTAGATGACAGCGTGGAATCCGTTGACTTGATGAACGATCCGTTTAAAGGCATGACTTTTGGCGAGAAGTACGCGACTATCACATATACGCTAGGGTTATATTTCAAGCTCATGTTTTATCCGCACCCTTTGACGCATGATTATTATCCGTACCACATACCTATCATGAATTGGGCAAAAGGGGGAACTCTTATATCCTTAGCTCTTTATGTTGCTTTGATAGGATTTGCGATTTATGGATTTTTCAAGAAGCATATTGCTTCATTTTGTATCGTATTTTTCTTAGCGACTCTATCTATTACTTCAAATCTGTTTTTCCCAGTAGGCACATTTATGAATGAGCGCTTTGTCTATATCTCATCAGCGGCTTCGGTGCTATTTACCGCATGGGTACTCGGCCATTATTTACCTATCAAATTTGGCATGAAGGGCAAGTGGATAGCCATCGGATTATCTGCTGCTATTGTTATAGCATATAGTGCAAAGACTATTTGGCGAACGCCAGCCTGGAAAAATGCTTTTAACCTTAATGCCTACGCGATCAAAGTTTCTAAAAATTCTGCGCGTGCAAATGCCTTGATGGCGACTGCTATTTACGAGCAGCAGTACCTCAAGATAGACAGAAAAGAACGGGATACACGCTTGGCATTGATCAATCAAGCAGGCGTATATATTGATCGCGCTTTGGATATTCATCCCCTTTATAGTTCTGCGTTGAATCTCAAAGCGGGTATTATTGCGGAGCAGTACAGCTTTGATAGAGATATCGACAAGTTGCTCGCAGGATTCGACAAACTCCTTCAAGTCAAGTCTAATTTTTCTTATATCGATCAATACTTGGAATATTTAAACAAGCGTAACGACGATAGAATCAATACGGCGCTGATCGGGTTTTATTATAAAATTGGCACTTACTTCCGAGACCGTCGAGGTGCAAAACCCCTTGCCAATAAGTATTTTCGCATGGGTCTCGATATAGCCCCTAATAACCCGCAACTGAAGGACGGATTTAAGTACACTCAATAATTTTACACCTTACAATATTAGTGTTCTGGAGGGCGTGTCTACGACCGCGCTATCCACTATACGTCACAGCCTAGAGGCAGCTAGCGTATAGTCGTCTGTTGTCTCTACCGAGCCTGCCAGTCTCCTTACGCTAGTCTACCTCTAGTCTGCGCCGTGCCGTTTCTATCGCTCACGCAAAAAGATTCTCTTATTTTAAATCTAGTCTCGTAGTATGCAATAAGTGAAGTGTTGAAGATGACAATAAAATATTATCTTTAAGTACCCAACGTTTATCTAGATATTGACGTCTTGCATAGTAGTATAAGACAAAAATTAAATAAAAATGAAAAAAATCAACTTTACTAAACTACTAGGTAGCCTATTACTTGTCACTACCATGTTGCTCAACCAAAGCTGCATCAAGGACACTTGCAAAGGAACCACGACTTACGTTAAATATATACCCGTGTACAAGAGTGTAGATGAGATCCGCCAAGATATTAATATCACTGGTGTACGTGAACTATGCAATCCAGGAAAACTATTCGTCTATGGAGATTATATTTTTGTAAATGAATTGCAAACTGGTATCCATGTTATTGATATTAAAGACCCTAGAAACCCACAGTCCATTACTTTTATAGAAATACCTGGCAATGTAGATATCGCAGTAAAGGATAATATCTTGTATGCGGACAACTATATAGATCTTGTTTATTTTGATATCACAGACCCCGTTAGTCCTATTTATAAAGGTAGAGTGGAAGATGTATTCAGTAGTATTTCTCAAAATAGTGTCAGAGAACACTTACTGTATTATGATACCGAAGAAGTTACAGAAGAGTATGAATGTGACTTGGGATATCGACAAGGATATTACTATCAAGAGGATTTTATTTCTATAAATAGTAATGCAGATAGAATTTTCGGAGGTAATCTCAATACATCACTTCCAAATTCAACAGGAGCTGCTCCCCAAGGAGTAGGTGGATCGCTATCTCGTTTTGCCAAATTTGGTGAATACTTATACGTCATAGATGAAAGTGCATTAGATATCTTTGATATCACCAATGGATGTGATCCTATCTATACAACAGAAGTTGAAATCAACAGAGGAATAGAAACGCTGTTTTCTATCAGTTCAAACTTATTTATTGGAGCGGATGATGGTGTTTATATCTATAGTCTGGAAAATCCAACACAGCCTAATTATCTGAGCAAATTTGAACATGCACGGGCTTGTGATCCTGTATTTGTGCAAGAGGAGACTGCATACGTTACACTAAGAGATGGAAGATCGTGTGAAGGGTTTACTAATCAAGTAGATATTTTAGATGTATCCGATTTGTTTAATCCTAGTTTGATCACCTCAGTACCAATGGATAACCCTCATGGACTTTCTTTGTCGGATGATATTCTTATAATATGCGAAGGCGAACATGGTCTAAAGTTATTTAACAAGAGTGATCCAAATGATATACTAAATAATCAGTATGCCCATATTCGAGCATTACATGCATATGATGTGATAGTACTGCCAGGCACAAAGATCGCATTGGTGATCGGCAAAGGTGGCTTATATCAATATGATTTTAATTCCCCATCCGATCCTATATTATTAAGTAATCTCATTGCTACTAGACAATGTGATTAAGCTTATCTGTTTATCATAAAGAAATTAATAGTTAATGAAGTATTTGATATTTATACAGTTTTTTTTGATTTCGCCATTTCTATGTTCATCACAGAATAATACCGTTCCCCAAGAAGATATTATTGTACTGAATAATAACCATACTCATATTGGCAACATCATAGAAATTGGGAAGCATGTAGTAAATATAAAAATAGGATCTTTCGTACACACCATTAGCAAATCTGCTATAAAACGGATATACCCTGCAGGTCAAGAGATTACTACTTTAGCCTATAAAATTGATGACATGTTTGTTACCAACTCTAATCAAGAAAAGGATTCTATAGGGAGACTAAGGTCCACAGCGGTAGATTCGAAGATGATTACTAATAGGGATTCCACCTTGGCGAAAAATGATATTATAATATTAAATAATAAATCTAAGCTAGAAGGAGAAATACTAGAAGTTTCCAAGAAGTATATCTATATCAAAGTGAATTCAGTAGTATTTACGCTTAAGAAATCAGAGATATATAGAATTTTTACTAAAGGAAGCAGTATCATATTAATGGATGCTCCAGCTCCTAAAGATTATCAAAGTATTAATCCTAAGCTTTATAATGCTACAAAAACGCTAAAGGATGGATTTTATAATATTACCTACGGAAATTTAATAAAGCGAGGTGAATATTATGCCGATCGACTTTGTTCCGGAGTGGGAGTTCAAAATATTACGGGAATTCAATTTAGCAAGTATGTCGGATTAGGCATTGGGATTGGTTTGATAAACTTTGACGATTTTCCAGAATCTAAGATAATTCCTATTTTTACAGAGTTTAGAGGTTACTTATCTGAAAAGAAAGTAAGCCCTTACTATAATCTTGCTATTGGCTATAATATAGCTGCGGCAAAGATTGAAAATTCAATAGATGAAAAAAGGAAAGGTGGCGCGTTTTTTCATCCTGCAATAGGTTATAAATTTGGTAGTGATCAAGCCGCTTTCATGATTGATCTAGGAGTGCAAATTGCTAATATTAATTATGAATACAATTCTGAGACTAGATTTATAAAGGAGAATGTAAGATACCAGCGTGTAGTTCTCCGGCTTGGTATTATGCTATAAGACCATTTTCAAACTCAAAGGGTAAAATATTAACAAAGCATCATTTGTCAAAGAAGGACTATACAGAATCGGAACTCATAGAAGGGTGCAAACTGAATAAGCGGATATTTCAAGAAGCCTTATTCAGAAAGCACTTTCCCGCCATGATGTCGATGTGTATGCGATATACTCTAAAGAAGGATGTAGCTATGTTGATTATTAACGATGGGTTTCTTAAAGTTTTTAAGCAAATAAATACTTTTCAGAATAAAGGTTCTTTTGAGGGATGGATCCGGAGGATTTGTTTCCGCTGTCTGTCCGATCACTTTAGAAAGGAAAAATCTTATCTGCAGTTTTTAGTTTTTGAAGACTATGACAAAAGTGATCAATCGAATGCACTTAATGATATGTACTATGAGGAATTGCTAGAATTAGTAAACGAATTGCCGAGTGCAACAGCCAAAGTTTTTCGACTCTATGCAATTGATGGATTTAAGCATCGCGAGATAGCTGAACTATTAAAGATATCGGAGGGTACTTCTAAATGGCATTTATCAGAAGCAAGATCTAGAATGAAAAAATTAGTAATAGCCCGCCAAGAAAAAATAAATTATGGAAGATAATTATAAAGATAAATATACTGAAGATCAGGCATGGAATATGATGCGCCTAACTTTGGATAAAGAACTGCCCGTAGAGAATAATAGGCGTATCGCTATTTGGTGGTTTTTATCTGCACTATTGGGAATAGGTTTACTAATATTTTGGATTACTTTCTATATGGGATATAATACTGCAGTAGAGGTAAATCCTGAGCCTGTGCAGGAGAACACAATCGAAAATAAGTCATCTGTTGAGAATGTCATTGCAAATAAATCTTTGATAGAAGCGAATAAAACAAGTTCTGAAAAATCGAAATTGAAAAACATTGAAGCTGAATTTTCCAATGCTTCGATGATTAGTAATACTGATCAAAGCAAAGTGGGCCAAAATATTAATAATGTAATAAAAAACGCTAACAAAATTGCTAGAACAACTATAAGCCAGAAGGCGATTGTTAAAACGGTAGATGTTGTTCTAAATGGGAATGATGCTCCAAGTATAAACACTGTGTATGTTGAAAAGCAAAGTATAGCTGTTGATAAATTAATAAATATAGCTGCACCTGTCAAAACTCAAGAATCATATAGTGATAGAAATCTTGTAAAAGGAATAGCTAAAAGTAGTATTGACGATGAAGTAGAAAAGGATGATAATAATAACATGGGCAATAGACAGAACATTGCATTTGTTCCGATCTCCAATCTACCTAGTTTAAGCTTAGAAACTATTGAAGCAGGTATTCAAGATTTAGCATCCAAAAATGTACAAATGGAATTACCTCAGCGTAGCAAATGGGAAGTGGCCATACAGTCAAGTTTACTGAGACACATTGATGAGCTCAATAACTTAAATCTAGAATTCACAATCGCTAGAGCTCTAAAACCTAAATGGAAAATAGGTACGGGGCTAGGGTACAAAGTTGTCAGTATCCCCACACCAAATGTCAATGGAGAAGATACTTTTAATCCTAGCATGCGAGACATAGAAATATTTAACAATACAAATGAGGATCAAATAGTTACAGGTGCAGATCTTTCTTTTGAGAGTTCTACAATACGCACTAGAAACCTTATACACTATGCCTGTATACCACTTTTTTTCGAATATCATCTCAAGAATAGATGGGCTCTTATGGGAGGTATGCGCGCTAACCTTCTGCTAAGATATGCGGGATCGAGAAAGTTAACTCGATCTTATATCAGAGAGATTACTAAAAGGATACTTATATATGATAATATCGATTTTTATGTAGGACCAGTTTACAGCTTATCCCCGCACTGGTCAATAGGCGCACGGATGCAGTATAGCACCAAACTATTCAGAAATGTGCAGAGGAAGGCTTATCAATATCAAGTAGGTATCAATGTAGCACATCAATTCTAGACTACAAACAAAAATGCGTGAGCGATAGAAACGGCACGGCGTGCCATAGAGGCTGACTAGCGTAAGGAGCATGGAAGGCTCGGTAGAGACTACAGGCGACTATACGCGAGCAGGCTATAGGGTGCGAAGTATAGTGTATAGCGCGGTCGGAGACACGCCCAAAAAATACTTAGAGGGCGAACTTTTAACTATATTAATATCGTTATATTGATACAAGATATGATATGAAGAACTTTTTTCAAAAATACAATAAGCACTTTTCAGAAAATTTATTTTGGATAAAAGTTAAGAAAGTAGCCCACTCCGCTGGGATAAAAGTAGTGTACTCAGCTCTACTACTTTATTATACTTACCGTCGAAAAGAAACTCCAAAATGGGCAAAAAGAGTAATAATCGGTGCATTAGGTTACTTGATATCTCCGATAGATGCTATTCCTGACCTTGCACCATTTCTAGGGTATACGGATGACTTAAGCGTCTTAGTATTTGCATTATCTACGCTGGCTTTCTTTGTTAATAAAGAGGTGAAGCACAATGCTCAAACCACCTTAAATAGATGGTTCAAAAATATTAATCCTGCAGAGATAGAAGCTATAGATAATCGACTATAATCCATCCAATACATCTTCTATAAACTTCACGTTAATAGCGAAGTGTGAAGTGTCGGCTACGACTTCTCCATTATGATATATGATAACTTGCGGTGACTGATGAGTAACTCCGCTCATATCTGCAATATTGTTGGATATATCTCTATGACTGAGCAAGTCTAAATAATAGAGATCTGCCTGATCTGCCACATTATCCCAATCGCCAACAAGCCTTTGCTTGACACCTGCACTGATACCACATGATGTACTGTCTTTGAAAATCACTTGTGGTCTCTCGTGGGAAGCATTGATGATATCATGCAATTGTTTCGTGGCTGATAGCATGATCCACTGCTGTGGTAATTTGCTGGTGTTTTTATCGAATAACCCCATGAATTCTTTTTTTATTTAATAACTGCGCGACTTCACAATAAGTTGTAATTGCACTAAAATTGTTCTTGAATATACTCAACGTCCTTGTCAGTAATTAACCATAAACCAATGAATGTAAGTACTCCATTGAGTAAAATTATTAGAAAGCCTAATGAAAACGAAAATCCTATAAGAGGTAAAAAGAGGTCATTCTTATTGAGAATATAGGATAAGATAGGTGCAATCAAGCACACAGGAATTACGAGCTCATTTTTGATCTGGCGCTTGGTAAAAATACCAAAGGCAAATAAGCCTAGCAATGGCCCATAGGTGTAGCCTGCTATTTTAAATAGGTCATTAATGATAGCATCATTACTGATGGCATGAAATACTATAATCACTAAGAATAGAATTATAGAAAATCCTAGATGTACTTTGAGCCTCGTATTTTTATTTTTAGGATTGGCTTTGTTTTTTTCAAAGTCTAAAAAATCTACACAAAAAGAAGTTGTCAAGGCAGTCAGAGCCGAATCTGCACTAGAGTATGCTGCTGCTATAATGCCGAGTATAAAAGCAATGCCTGCTACTGGGCTGAGGTGTTGAAGCGCTATGATGGGGTAGAGCAAGTCAGTTTTGAGCACTACGTCACCTGCTGCATTGGTGATGCTCGGCACCTCCAATCCTATCTGCGCACCATAGATATATAGTAGCGCGCCAAGTCCAAGAAAAAGCATATTGACCACAATCAATACAGAGGCGAACGTAATCATGTTGCGTTTTGCTTCTTTGAGATTCCTACAAGATAGGTTCTTCTGCATCATATCCTGATCCAGCCCTGTCATGACTATGGTGATCAAGGCGCCACTTATAAATTGCTTAAAAAAGTTGTTCGGATCGCTCCATCCATCTTCAAAGAAAAATACTTGACTGTAGGGGCTGTCGTACACAGTCGTAAAAATTTCTCCAATACTTTGCCCCATTTTATCGGCGATGGCATATATCGTAAATGCCGCTGCGCCTAACATGAATAATGTCTGCAGCGTGTCTGTATAGACAATCGTCTTGATCCCTCCACGAAAGGTATATAGCCAGATAAGCGCAATGGTAATAGCTACGGTCGCGGAAAATGGGATAGATATTTGTGTCATATCACACACTGTCTGAAATACAATAGCTACTAAGTACAGTCTAAACGATGCTCCAATAATACGGGAAAGTAGAAAATATGCAGCTCCTATTTTATAGGCATAGTACCCAAAACGCTGCTCTAAATATGTATAGATACTAGTCAACTGTAGTCGATAATACAATGGTAACAGAACCATGCTAATGACAACATAGCCGAGAAAGTAACCGAATACCATCTGCATGTAAGAGAAGGCAATATTACTCTTGGCTTGCGGTGCTCCTGTAATAGCATCGTACACTTCGGGGAAGGCGCCGACTGCGCCAGGAATAGATATAAATGTGACTCCAGATAAAGAGGCACCTATCATCCCAAATGCTACAAGATACCACTTTGAGCTTCTGTTGGCTGTAAAGAAGTCTTCTTGATTTGCATTTTTTCCAGTGAAGTATGAGATAAAGAATAAAACAAGAAAATAGAGACCAATAACAGTAAAAATCATAGTGGCACTTAATCCATTCATAGTAGGTGTTCCAATTCTTAGGTAAGGAATGGGCACAATATAAAACTTTGTTTATTATCATTTCTGTTTTCAGATTAGGCATTCTATTTTACATAGTGTTTATAAATGAGCCTATAATGAATTAAACAAATGATAGTAGTAAGAATACTGACTTTACCGTAAAACTGAACTTTAGAGACTGTATTTATTATTGCAACATGATAGTCTCACAGCACCACATTATAAAGAACTCTTACAAGTAGCTCCTTACATAATAAAAGACGGGATTGAGGTTCCAATAGAATTGATTTATATCAATTCAAGACGTGTATATTTTGCAGGGATCACAACCAGACAACCTTACAGTTTCGCTGGATTTGAGGGTAGGAATAGATTGACTATACGTACTCAGAATCATGTATTATGGTTCTACAGTTTAATCTTCTTACGAATATCCCAAGATTAGACTTGAAGTACGCTTCGCAGTTTCATTTAGACTATTACCTACTAAAGTGGAACAGATGTTTTATCCTATTTTTTATGGTCGAAATACGACTAAGGAGGTTTTATCCGAGTGAGTTAATGGTCCTATCGAGCAATGCAATTATTTCTAATCCTGCACTTTAGGTCCAAAGCTAAGATCTCCTGCATCACCTAAGCCAGGCACAATGTAAGATTTAGCGGTAAGCTCTTCGTCAATAGCACCTGCCCAAATAGTTGCTTTTGCATAATTCCTTTCTATAAACTCTAGTCCTGGAGCAGATGCAATAGCTGTTGCTATGTGTATTTTTTTAGGTTTTCCATATTCAAGTAAATTCTTGATTGCGATATCCATGGATGCGCCTGTAGCTAACATTGGGTCACATACGATAAGTACTGCATCTTCCAAGTCTGGACAAGAAACATACTGTAGATTTACCTCGAAGGAGCCATCTTTGTGGTGCATCCTATAAGCAGATACAAATGCATTATCCGCGTGGTCAAAGTAATTTAGAAAGCCGTAGTGCATCGGTATTCCTGCACGCATTATATTGGCAATCACAATACGATCAGCACATACTTCCACACTCGCTATTCCCATTGGGGTATCAATATTAGCAGGTCTATAGGACAGGGTTTGGCTAATCTCATAAGAGAATATTTCACCAATCCGCTCCATGTTTCTCCTAAAGCGCATACGATCAGTTTGAATGTTAATATCTCTAATTTCAGCAATAAATTTTGAAAGTATAGAATTTTTAACTTGCAGATTGTTTATCATAGATTAGGATTGAAGGTTGAAGTTTATGATTTACTTACTTGCGTAAGATAGCATTTCCTCATGTACTTTTTCCCACCCTGCCCACTGTTTGTCGAAGGAACTGTTGTGCCATATAGAAATGCATGATCCACCATATTGTTTGATAATGTCTACTATAGTATGAATCTCCATGATGGCCTTTTTAGGAGTAAGTTTTAAGTAATTTTTAAGCGTAACATCCATGATTTGGAATGGATGTATAATTAAGTCTGTCTCTACCTCCTCTTCTAGGTTATACCAAGGTGTTGGGACAGCCGTTCCGTTTCTAAATCCTAGAATATCTGGATAACCCATGGTGTAATCCTCTTTTATCCCGTTTGCCAAGAGATGTTTATAAGTTTGCGGTAAATCCAAACGCACGTAGTGTTGACGACTTCGTGTGATTTCTCTTTTCAGAATACTGGTTAATGAGTTTATTTCATTTCTAAGGGACTTCTTAGAGAAATAAGAGGGATGTATGCCTACGCTATGTGATGCTGCTATTCTTTTGATTAGCTGGGCAAAGCTAGCATTATTTGGATTTATATTTTTATCATAATCGCTGTGCTGACCTAGTAGGATGAAATAAATGGCATTAAGATCGTAGCTATTAATACTCTTATCCAGATAATCAAATGTGTCAAATGGATCAGGTATTTTGTTGGTGAGGACTTTCCATCTTTCTACAATTGAAGGCAAATCTAACATGAGTATGGACTTAGCCCATGCGCCAGCAGTGCGTAGGGTTCCTTTCTCTTGATAAGACCAAGCCATATCTATATCATATGTAGGTATGTAGTTATAGCCAACATTATTAATGACTAAACCTGGAAACTTTCTAACTATAGCCTCTGCTAGCATATTTGCCCAAACTTGTACGATAGGTAAACGCAAACAGTCTGTTATACTCTGTAAAGATTCAGATGATGGAAATCTATTGTGTTTATCTCTAACAGATATTATGTATTCTTCATATCTACTAACAACATAGAATCCTGCTGCAAATGGATCAAACGCTAAGTCTGAATCATGAATAGGATAAAATATTGGGATATTATTCTCTATTACATAATCAGCTAGCTCAGGATGTAGTTCGTCAATAAAAAGAAGATTGACGGGGTTAATCTGAAAAGAATTTGGTATCTTGACAGAAGAGTAGTTGATTTTTGGAGATTCTATTGACTCAAACATGGATAGATCTTGGCAAAAGATAAGCTCTAGACCAAGAATTTTTTTGAGCATAATAGATCCTATATATTTGAGTCTAGGAGTTAATGACGTTGAATAAAGATATATGGGATGCTTTTTTTTCAAATTAACAAATTTGGATACTAGCTATTAATCGTAACCAAGTGATAATTATTGCGTTTTGCAATATATTAGGTATGGTTTCTACTGATATTAAGAACATATTCTTAAGCATAATGAATTCTTACCGTTCAAATTTATCAAATTATCAATTAAGAATTTACCATGGGAGATAAAAAGCCTAAAAATGGACAAATAGGGCTCGGAGAAATTAACACCATTAGAGATATCCTAATGGGGGAGCAGAATAAGCACTTTGAGTTGCAGCTTATGGAATTGCGTCAAGAGTTAGATTCTTTGAGAAATAATGTAAGCACAGGCATGACAGAAATCAAGTCAATTTTGAAGCAGAATAACAAGAATGTGCGAAACGAAATGCTGAGTAAGGTGGTAGAGTTAGAAAATAGAATGGTTAAGCAAAATGATAAAGTGAGCACTAAGTTCAAAAAGGACAGAGCTGATCAAACAGCTCAACTATCAAAATTATTCTTAAAAATAGGGAAGGAGTTAAGCGATTAGAATTTAGCTTTCTACAATTTATGGGACAAACGAATTATAGAAGTGAAGATGATTATGCGCTTGAAAGATTGAAAGATATTCTTTTGAGAAATGATCGTTCGGAGCTAGATGAGCTTCGTTCTATACTGCACGATCAAAAAAAGCTTTCGGAGAAAGTAAGTCCAATAATTGAGACTCATCTTGAATTTTTAAAAGAAAATTTCGCAAGTGAGTATAAGGTCATAATAAACAAATTAATAGATAAGAAGCTGAAAACAAGTGAGCAGGAGTTACTAGATCTTATATATCCTTCTCTTGGTAAAATGATAAGTAAGTACGTGACATTACAAATGTCAACGCTTAAAGAAAGTATAGAGAATTCTGTAAAGTCAAAATTTTCTTTCGGTAGATCAATGAAGTCATTTTTCACAGGTGTTAAAGAGAGTGATTTGATCATCAAAGACGCTGTAGTATCCACCATCGAAGAGGTATATGTAGTGCAACGCGATTCTGGTATATTGATCGCGAACGCCTCTAATCAAGATTCTATGGATCGAGATGTAGTGGCTGGCATGCTAACTGCAATAAAGTCCTTTGTGGAGGATGCCTTCAACAAAGATTCACAGGATCTCGAGATGATTGAATATGGGAGCTATAAGATTATTATTCAATCCTACTATTCATTTTATATCGCTATTGCAATAAGTGGCGCTATAAGTGCCTCTGAGAGAAGTGAACTTGCAAAAAAACTAGATGCCTTTGCAGAGACTCAAATGAAGAAGTTTATAGGCAAATTTGAGGACTCTGAAGAAGTATTATCAAAACTTTTAAGAGAAGTATTTATTGACAAATAGATTAATTGCCTTTATTTGCGTAATAATTTTTTTATCGCAAATTTCAATAGACTCAAATGACAAGTAAGAAAGTAATTTTAACGGGTAGTTTTGGAGTAGGTAAGACGTCTCTATTTAACCAATTTATCCATCAAAATTTTAGTGATAAGTACCTTACTACTATTGGGGTGAAAGTGAACAAAAAAACATTGAGCATTAAAGATGAGGAAGTTTCTCTCTTGATATGGGATATTGCAGGAGAAGTTACACAAGATAAAGTGCCGACTTCCTATTTCCTAGGAGCAAGTGGAATTATTTATGTGCTTGATCTATCACGTCCTATCACATTCGAAAATATAGATTCAGATATAGCATTTTTAAGAAAACTATTACCGGGAGGAGTATTAAAAGTAGTTGCTAATAAAAAAGATCTTCTTACCGCTGCTGAAATAGAAAATACAATAGCGCAGATAAAGGTACCTGTAGATGTAGTTACGAGTGCCAAAACAGGTGAAAATGTAATTGAATTATTTAAAGAACTAGGTGAAGAACTAATATAAAATGACTCATAACTCCCAAATATCACATCCAAACCACACTGATTTTCACCAGGTTATACTTATTGATGATAATGCTTTCGTTATAGAAAGCTGCAATAGTATCTTTGATGTGGAGCAGTTCATGGGGAAGTCCATATGCGAGCACTTTTGCTTTTTGGAATCTGAGTTTAAACATATTTCATCTTGCAAATCTGGGAAGATTACCTTCGAGAAAGTGCAAACAGAGCATTCTGTCTTACCAGGATTCTACGATTTTGAATTTAGTAAGACGACTATAAGCGATAAGTCTTGTATCAAGTGGGACATATTTGATTACACCAAAGTGTATGAAGAATTTGTTAAAGTTCAACAACTAAAAAATGAGTTAGATATTCAGAGACAATACCTTAATAGAAATGCAGATTCTAGACCAGAAGTTAACGAGCAGAATTTCTTTCAATCAGAATACAATGCCGATTATCATAGCAAAACTTCTCTTGATCTAAAAGAATTGTTAAACTCTAATTTCGATATTCTTAATCTTGTGAAGTCTTCAAGTACAGAGAGTAGAGTATTTCTTGATATAGAGCACCTTATGGGAAATCTAGAAATGCTATCTTCAGAAATGCAAGATTACCTCACTATTATCAAGAAAGGAGAAGTTGAAAAATTTGCGTTGCGAGAAACTATCAATTTGTTACTTAACCAAAAAGTACCATCTTTAGATAGTGTACCAAAAAAGTTTACGAATGAGGTGCCAGAAGTCTTAAAAATGAACAAAAAGATACTAAATAAGGTATTAATGCTTCTTTTTATCGATGAGTCTACTAATGAATTTTATAGAAATACCTCTTTAGAGGTTGATTATAATAGCAATACTAATTTAGAAAAAAACTTCCTTCTGCTTAACTATACAGAGAAATTAGATCAACCACAATCTATTTCGCAGAATCCAGCCATGCGTATTATTAAAATATCAGTTCTGCAGAGTCTTCTGAATATGATTGATGGCACCTTAGTTACAAATTATGATAACGAGAAATCCATTTTTACAGTTATCCTATCTATTCCAGTTTAATTTTTATTTAAATTTTACGATTCCTAACCAAATTGGAATCTTATTTGATATATATTTAATCTATCAACTGTTTTTGTTGTAGAATTGTCATATATTATGCTTTAAGAAACCCTCAACCAACTATTTGCATCCCATTATTGTTATAGCTATCGATTATAAAGCGTTTCCAGCATGAATAAATTTTTGCATATCTTATTCTTTGTCTCTTGTATTTCCTTTGCGGCTAGTGCTCAAAGTGGTATTTTTCAGCCTAAAGAGTTGAATAATGGCAACAAAGGCATAGTCTATGATAGAGAAGCGGCTGGCGATTTAAAGCTCTTTAGTAATGGTTTTGAGATTGGACTAAATGTAGGGAGACTTAAATCATACTATCGAACCCAATACTGGCACTTTGGTATTGGAGAACTCAAACATCATAGGGAATATAAAAATAGAGATGGTATTACTGGCGGCAACAGCAGTGGAAGAAATTCGAGGTCTTATATTTATGGAAAGCAAAATAACCTCTATGCAGTACGTGTAGGATATGGTGTAAAGAGATATTACTCTGAAAAAGCAAGAAAAAAGGGTTTAGCTATAGGTGTGAGCTATGAGGGTGGTCCTACTTTAGGGATATTAAAACCTTACTATTTAGAAATAAATAGAACTGAAATTGGTGGTCAAGTTAAACCAAGTCCAGAAAAATTTAATGGGAGCAATGCTAACTTATTTCTCAATACAGACCGAATATTTGGGGCTGCACCAGCTATTAACGGTCTCAATGAATTGAAAATCAGACCAGGTATTCATCTCATGGGAGCCATTCATTTCGATTGGGGTGCATTCGATGAATATGTTAAAGCGGTAGAAGTAGGAATAGCAGCGGATGTTTTCTTTTCTGATATGCCCATTCTTATTGATGACGCAACTTTCACTAACAATACAGGTAGTCCTGTAGATATTCTACCCAGAAACGTCAAGAATAGGCCTTTCTTTATAAATTTTTATATAAGTTTTCAATTAGGAAAGCGCTGGTAGACTTCTATATTTCATAATTTCCCTTCTTTAGACTATTTTTAGATTTTGATAACATAACTGATGTATCAAATTATGATCGATACGTCGTTATATCAATGATCCAAACATAGGTATGCCATATTATAGATTATATTTATCAGCAGTTATTATTTGTTTTGCTCTTTCTGTTTTTGCTCAACAACCCGATAGAACAGTCTTAAAATTGAATAACCCTTCATTCAATGGGAATCCTGGTCCAAGCAGAGCATTTATCTCTGGATGGGTGGATTGTGGAAGAAGCCGTTTTCCTACAGAATCCGCGCCAGATCTACAACCAGGTTCATTTCTCGTAAATTTAGCACCTAAAGAAGGCTCTGCCTACTTGGGTATGGTTGCTAGAGATAATGAAACTTGGGAGTCCGTAACTCAACAATTACGAAAGCCGCTTACACCTAAACAATGTTATACTTTTAGCTTACATCTTGCAGCTTCTGCTAGATATAGTAGCCCTGCTAGACTAAGTGGCATCGCAGTAGAAGAAGCTATTGCATCTGGGGTAAAATTGGACAGTATCCAACATACTAGTCCCATAGTACTTAGAATCTGGGGAGGAAGCAGTCAATGTAAATTAACAGAGCTACTTGCAGAAACAGACGAGATTAAAAACAGGGATTGGAAGAAATTTGACTTTAAGTTCGAACCAAAGTCTGAACTTAACTTTATTATGTTAGAAGCTTTTTATAAAACGCCTAACCCTTTCCCTCTGAATGGACATATTCTCATCGATGATCTATCTGATATTATTGGTGTCCCCTGCAATATGGGTCCCCCTCTTGTGAAAATATCGAAGCCTAGACAATCTACCACTACAGATAAGTTAACATATACTGTAAAAGCTAGCTTAATCAATATTTATAGTAAGAAGGATATTCTATTCGAATTGAATGACAAACTATTTACGGATTTTGAGTTTGATAATACTACTGGTAGTCTCACAGCAATTATCCCACTTAAGAAAGGTGTTAATAAGCTTCGGATAAAAGGGTCTAATACGGAGGGGGAGAATGAAGCCAGAGCTTCAGTCAGATATAAAGAGGCCGAGGATATTGTTGCAGTTGTGCCACCAGTAAAAAATAGCACGCAAACCATTGAAATTGAAAAGGAGTTATCTACAGAAAGTACATTGGAAGGTGTTAAAAGATCTGATTTAAAAAAGGATTTAAAACTCGAAATGAAAAATATTGCTTTTCGAGCAGACAGTACCAATATTCAAGAAAAATACCACGATTCGCTGTTTAAGATTGTGCGTTTTCTGAATTCAAATACGGATGTTATTATTGAAATTGGGGGACATACCAATAATAACTGTGATGAAATCATATGTAATAAAATTTCGGAAGACCGTGCAAATTCGGTGATGAATTTTTTAGTTAAAAATGGGGTTAGTATGGATCAGCTCAAAGCGAAAGGATACGGAAGAGAGCAGCCAATAGCCTCTAATAATAGTTCATATGGGAGGCGACGCAACCAAAGAGTAGAGATAAAAATAATAGATTTAGACAATTAGACATTATCTATTGTGAAGCCAATCTTTTCCAAATCTTCCCAAAATGCAGGATATGATTTGGAAACTACCATTGGATCGTTGATTTGTATTTTATGAAATATGGCAAGCCCAGCAAAAGACATGGCCATTCGATGATCTTCATACGTATCGAAAGTTGGTAGTAAAGAATACCTACAAGCCCCGCTCTGTGCTATCAAATCAGCTCTCCCTTTATCATCTACTATCACTCCTACTTTGCGCAGCTCTTTAGCTAGGGCTAAAATTCTATCAGTCTCTTTTATTCTCAGGGTCTGCAGACCAGTTAGGATGCCACTCACTCCTAGGCCAGCCATTATCACTGAAACAGTTTGTGTTAGGTCTGGACATAGGAGAAAATTGTAGTTAAATGTTTCTACTACGGTACCCTCTGTTTTGCTCAAAGTAATGGACCCATCTCCATATTCAGTTTGCACTCCAAAGTGATTTCCAATTTCCGTAATTATACTATCTCCCTGAACGCTGTCAGCATACAACCCATTTAATTTTATGCTGTATCCCTCCTTTTCAAAAGCAGTAATAGCGTAATAATAGGAAGCCGCAGACCAATCACCCTCTACCGAATAGGTTCGTGCCTGGTATTCTTTGTGTTTTATATTAATTATCTTACCATCAAATATAACCTGAGCTCCAAACAACTCCATTAGCTTTTTAGTCATGAGCAGATAAGGAAGCGAAACGATCTCTCCCTCTAAACTTATTTCTAAGCCTTTAGGGAAAGTAGGTGCCACTAACATTAATGCAGATATATATTGACTACTAATATTTGCAGGTAATGAAACTTTGTTTGTCTTTGCTTTTTCCGTAGCAAAAATTTGTAACGGAGGATAGCCTTCCTTTTCTAGATATTCAATTCTTGCACCGAGTGATCTTAGCACATCGACTAAGACCTTGATGGGGCGCTGCTTCATGCGTTCACTACCCGTTAATATCTGAGTACCATCTTTGAAAGCAAGGTAGCCAGTCAGAAATCTAAAAGTTGTACCAGCGGCACCAGCATCTAACGTAGCACCATCACTTACTTTTTTTAGTAAGTATTGTAGTGTTACCGTATCTTTCGCATTGGATAAATTTTCAATTGAAAAATTCTGATGGCACAGTGCTTGAATAATTAGTACCCGATTACTAATACTTTTGGAACTATTAAGTGTAATAGACTTCTCCTCCTTAGGACTATGGTAAGATAATAAATGCTTCATTTACGACCAGATAATATCTACCACTACTATTAGATCTGCATGCAAACTGTGTCCTACTGGACAGGATTTAGCTGCCATTTCAATCACCTTTTTGTCACTATCGCTATAGTACTTTTTTGGCATAGTCATTTTGATATCTATTCTTTCAATTCTCCTAGGATTTGAGGCCATTGTCTTTAACGTCTGTACTTTAGTACCATCCATATCTATATTCTTATCTCTCGCCTTGATGCCCATAATGGTAAGCATACAAGAGCCTAAAGCAGTAGCCACAAGATCTGTAGGACTGAATGATTCTCCTTTACCTTCATTGTCCGTTGGCGCATCGGTTACTATCTTTGTATCACTCTTAACGTGAATAGCCTCTGTTCTCAGTCCACCGATATATTCTATTTTTGAAGTTATAGCCAAATTTTTATATTTAATTGTTAGGATTAAAGCCTACGTTTTTAATAAATATTTCATTTAATGTAGGCAATATTTCTTTAAATGATTTGATGTGAGTACCTGAGTCAATCAATTTCTTAAGTAAGAAGTTTGAGTCTCTTTCTTCTTTTAACTTTACAATGAAAGAGTGATCCTTTTGGCTTATTACAGTATATTCCTCCAGCACAGCGGTAGGAATCCCCCCCTCAAATTCTATTTGATATTTATGTTCTTTATAATTATTTTTCACATCAGAAACGGAGCCTTCTAAAACTTTCTTACCAGCATTTATGAGCACTATTCGTTCGCAAACTTCCTCGACCTGTTCCATGCGATGCGTAGAAAATATAATACTGGTACCATTATTCTTAAGTTTTTCTATCTCTTCCTTTATCAGATTGGTATTAATGGGATCTAGTCCTGAGAATGGCTCGTCCAAAATTAATAGAGGAGGTCTGTGGCAGACTGTAGCTATAAACTGTATCTTTTGCTGCATACCTTTTGACAACTCTTCTATTTTCTTTTCCCACCAACTTTCTATTTCAAACTTTTGCATCCATCCATAGATCGCTTCTTTAGCGTCCTCAGGTGACATACCTTTCAATCGAGCCAAGTAAATCAAGTGATCTCCAACTTTCATTTTTTTATAAAGTCCTCTCTCTTCAGGCATATAGCCAATCATAGAAGGGTGGGACTTATTTAGCTTTTCCCCATTGAGGTATACATTCCCACTATCCGCTTTCGTGATAGTAGTGACTATACGGATCAGAGAAGTTTTACCAGCACCGTTAGGTCCGAGCAAGCCAAAAATACAACCTTTAGGTACATCAAAGCTCACATCATCTACTGCTAGATGGTTTTCATATGCTTTTCTTACATTCTGAAGTGATAAGACTGCTTCCATTATTTAATTCACTTTTGTATATAGTTTATGTGCCACATCTAGTGCATCAAAAGTATATATGATAATGCGGTGAAGATAACCAATTTAGGTAGTAAGATTATTATTGATAGGTCATATTTAAGCGTTTATCTTAAATATAAAATTCTATGGCAATTTATTATTGCTCTCCAATTGTAAATAAGAATATGTCATCGGAGCCGTTACGAGAGGAAGTAAAAGCACCCTCTATACCGTTTGACTTCAAGAATATCGATATATCATCATGCTGACTATTGAATGGACGACCTAGATTTTTTGGTGAGGACCATGAACCATCTTCTTCTTTAGCAGCATAAAATATGTCATAACCACCCAACCCAGAATGACCCTTAGAGCAGAAGTACAAATTTCCCTCTACATCCAAAAAAGGAAATCCTTCATTTTCCTTAGTATTAATAACGCCTCCTAAATTTTTGCCTCTCGACCAGCCGTTACTAGTGCGCTTAGCTATGTATATATCAGTACCCCCTTCACCCGACCTATCAGATACATAGAGAAGTGTTTTGCCATCCTTTGAAATGCAAGGATGCATATAATTATACTCTTTATTATTGACGCTAAGTTTCTGTGCTTTACCGAATTTCCCATTCCGTATAGGGCTGGAATAAAGCTGCATGTTATAGAAGTCTTTACGATCTTTAGCGTTATCATTTTTAGTGAAAAATACTTCATTATTTACCCAATCAAAGACTACATTTGCAGTGTTTTTATTTGTTGCATTTACAGCTTTACTAAACATTTGTGGTGTGCTATATACACCATTTTTTATTTCACTTTCCCATACTTTATAAAAAGCTCTTCCCGTCCAGCCGCTCTTATTTTTCAATTTATCATATGGAGAACTATCAGATGTATAGATAATCTTTCCTTCTATTAAGTAAGGAGAATTCTCGTCTGTCAATGGTGTATTGTATATGAAGCTCTCCAATTGTACTTGCTGATACATTGAGTCTATCTCAAAATTATTATTGATCATCGAAGTCAGATTTAAGATTTGCTCAATATTCGTATTTGTCGACTCTATTTCGCGCAAGTATCGCTTAGCCTCTGTATAATCCCCATTAATTATAAGCAGTTCTATATATTCCAGTTGGTGTTCTGCCTTTGGTTCGGGCTGAGCGATCAGGGTAGTATAGTGTATTAGTGCCTCTTTTGAGTTATTGATGATTCTATGACTTCGTGCAAGCTTGATTAATACAGACTTATTAAGGTCATCTTCTAATATTTCCTCATATATGGGAATTGCCTCCGCATAGCGCTTAGCTTTATATAGGGTATTTGCTTTACTTAACTTATTATTATCTTGAGCATAAATATTGCTTAAAAAACCAGAACAGATAATAAAAATCAAACAGCTAATCGTTGGAGGAAGTAGACTGCTTATTTTTTTCAAGGCCATATTTGTGCTTATAAATGCTAAATCAACAATAATCATGCGAATATGAGTATATTCAACTAATATTTATTCAGGATGAAACTCATTTTTATAACGTAGTGTTATTATCTAAAATATAATATAATGCAAAGATTAATTACTTTCCTTATGCTAAGCTGCCTTATACTGACTGCTTTGCAAAGTCAAATAGTTGAAACTGAAAAGCCTATGAACACAGGCGTCAACAATGCACTTCTTTTAGAAATTCCTAATGCAGACGATAAGATAGTAGAAAAAGTGTGGAAAACCTATGCTAAAAGCTTCGATAGCAAGGTCAAAAAGATTAAAAAATCTGATGAATTGATAACAGAGACTCCTCGGTTGTCAGGATTCAACAGTGTTGGTTTGATGAATATAATCGTTAAGTTTGAGCAGAAAGGCGAGAATGTAGAATTCTTATCATGGTTCGAACTCAAAGATCAGTTTCTCAATTCTTACAACCATCCAGATGCATTCGATGAGGCACAAAAGCTACTGTTAAACTTCGGACTCGAAGTAGCTAAAGAATATACTTTGATGGAGCTCGACGATGAGGAGAAAAACCTCAAGAAGATGGAATCGGATCTTAAGCGTCTAGTTAAAGACAAGGAAAATTATGAGAAATCCATAAAGGAATACGAACAGCGAATTGTCGATGCTAAAGCTGAAATAGAAAACAATATCATCGAGCAGGAACGTATGCAAGAATCCATCGATTCACAACTGGATTCAGTAGAAATAGTAAAGAAAAAATTGGCAAATCTGAATAACTAGTATTTTTATTTCTTGGGAGTATCCCATGACAAAGCCCATAGCCGCATTAGCGGCTATGGGCTTTGTCATGGGTCGGGCTCTTTCAGGGTGCGCGTTCGCTCCCGTCCCACAGTTCCGTACCTCCACTGTGTGACCGACCCAAAAAGGGTCGCCTTTTCGATCCCTTACTCATCATCATTTATGGGCTAAATAATAATATTGATAGATATTGAGCGAATTAGAAAGTTAAGCACATCACCATAGACTAGCTTGTCCGAATTTCGGGGGTAAAATCCTAATAGACCAGAGTTAAGGACCCATGCCTAATATCAGGGTATTTTTATTCATAAAACCTGCTATGCGAGAAGGATAGTAAGGGCTGCTCCCTCCTTGGAGCAGGTGCGCAGCACGAAAACGCAGTGGACCCCTGCATAGCCTGGTGCTTGATGAAGCTTTTTCAGCATCATCAAGTACTCGCCCAAAAAATTGTACCGCTCACCATCTTATGATGAGAGAACTTAAAAATTCTCCACATTTTCGATCTTATCGAATACTTCATCCTAGGAACTGACCCGCTCAAGCGATCAAATAAATAAGCATATATGCAACTATTAAAAATCATGGCTGAGGTTATCCACATTTTATTAACATCGCTATCCCGTAAAGTGCATCATATACCACCCACTTTTTGTTGTTAATTTATCGTTATCGCTAAATATGACTTACATTTGTATGAAGCCATATAATTTATCAAGATCATTAATAGCCGTGGAAGAGCAAAAGAAAAGTTTTCGTATTTCGGAGAAGAAGTCTGTCAAAAAGGGCAATCAGTACTCCAATATGATTTATGGAAAGGTCCAGCCACAAGCGATTCCGCTAGAAGAGGTGGTGTTAGGTGCTATCATGCTCGATAAAGACGCGATTGCGATTGTCATAGATATTTTGGACGAGGACAGTTTTTACCTTGAAGCACACAGTTTGATTTATCAATCTGTAAAGACGCTCTTCAAAGAATCTCAGCCAGTAGATTTACTTACAGTCACCGAAACGCTCAAAAAACAAGGTGATCTGGATAAAGTTGGCGGGGCGTACTACTTAGTAGAGTTGACCAACCGTGTGGCGTCCTCTGCAAACATAGAATTTCATGCAAGGATCATCGCTCAAAAACACATCCAGAGAGAACTCATCTCGGCCTCAACCAATATTATCAACGATGCCTACGACGATTCTACAGATGTATTTGACCTACTTGACAAAGCAGAAAAATCACTCTTTAAAATAACAGAAAAAAACCTTACTAAAAGTTTTGAACCTATTTCTACTTTGGTGGCACGCGCGATGAAACAGTTAGAGGAGGTATCGAAAAAAGAAGAAGGACTTACTGGTATACCCACTGGCTTTACCGATCTTGATCGCTTGACCAGTGGTTGGCAACCATCGGATTTGATCATACTAGCGGCCAGACCTGGTATGGGTAAGACCAGTTTTGTACTCTCCCTTGCTCGCAATGCTGCTATAGATTTTGGCAAACCAGTTGCCTTATTTTCATTAGAAATGTCCTCCGTACAATTGACTATGAGAATCATCTCTGCTGAAGCAGGTATAGAAGGTAGCAAGCTTCGTAATGGTCAAATGGAAGATGAGGAGTGGAAACGACTCATGGTCGCTGCCGAAAAAATTGGGGGTGCTCCGATCATCATCGATGATACGCCAGCATTGAATATATACGAACTACGCGCCAAGTGCCGTAGAATGAAAATGCAGAGTGATATACAAATGATTATCATTGATTACCTACAGCTGATGCAAGGATCAGGCGATGGAAATCGAGAACAAGAGGTCAGTATGATTTCTAGATCACTCAAAGGATTGGCAAAGGAACTGTCCGTACCTGTGATCGCATTGTCGCAGCTAAATCGTTCGGTAGAAACCAGAGGAGGTAGTAAGAAGCCGTTGCTGTCGGATCTGAGAGAATCAGGATCTATAGAACAAGATGCAGATATTGTATCATTTATTTATCGTCCTGAATATTATAAGATTATGGAGGATGAAGAAGGCCGTAGTCTGAAGGGGGTTGCAGAAGTTATTATAGCCAAGCACAGAAATGGTGCCTTGGATACGGTTAAATTGAAGTTTATTGATAAGTTCGCTAAATTTGAGGACTTGTCCGATGATGGGTTCTTCGACCCCATGGGCACTGACAGTCTTTCTAACGATAATGCCTACGATAATATCATCACGCGCTCTTCGAAACTGAACGAAGATGATAGTGTTCCCTTTTAAAATATACCCTTAAAAAACCTTTTCCGTGGATCCAGAAAAAGAAGAGCAGGTAGGCATGCGTCTCAATAAGTATATTGCTCATTGTGGCATCAGTAACCGCCGTGAAGCGAATGCTATCATCAAAGGAGGCCAAGTCAAAATCAATGACGAGGTAGTAAAAAATCCATCAATAAAAGTTCAGCCCACGGATATAGTATCTTACAAGGACATACCTGTTTCTATATTAGAGCCTAAGGTGTATATTCTAATGAATAAACCGAAAAATGTAAGCGTACTTTCAGAAGATAATGTTAGAAAATCGGCTATGGCTATCATTCAGCCGAAGTACGAACAAACACTCAGCTCCACTGGTAATTTAGCCAATATGGATGTTGGTTTATTGCTGCTCACCAACGACCAAAATATTGTGGATAAATTTAATGAGCCTGATGCGGAGTACATTCGCATCTTTCATCTTCAGCTGGACAAGCCACTTTCTATCAACCACCTTATCCCGATCAAGGAAACGAAAATAATCGGCGCAGACCCCGTTGAAATTGAAGACATCAACTTCTTAGCCCAAGAAGACAGAACCAAAGTTGGTATCGAACTAACAGTAGGTTCGGCAGCACTTCTGCATTCCCTATTCACAGCGTTCGATTACGCTATCGAGAAACTAGATTGCATGAATTTTGCGAACCTTACCAAGAAGGATTTACCGCGAGGATGGTTTAGGGATTTGACGCACAAGGAGATTGTATTGTTGAAGAGGTTTTTGTAATGAAGGGTAGTAGTTTAGGTATATGTATAATTTCAATCTTAAACCTTTAAAATTTGATTATCTGCTTATAGTTGTATGGGTTATCCTTCTTAGGGGTATTCAGAAGTAAGAGCACACCAACACAGCGTAGCCCGTCCCGATTTTCGGGAGTGAAATATTTATAGTCCTGGGTTGAAAACCCAGGATTATCATCAGAGTTAGATCCAATTTGGCGTTATTTTTTGGAAAAAATCATGACAAATTGCCAACAAGAATTACCCCCATTTTAGCGAAAAATTTAGAAAAATGGAGTAATCCAAACCCTTAAATTTTGATTAACTCCCTATGGTTCTACAGTTTAATCTTCTTACGAATATCCCTGCGGTAAGCTTAAAATTTCATGTTATAGTCTATTGCATGATGCTTGATATTACTATCTCCTAGGCACCTGAATCAGATACTCCTTCCTTCCCGACATCGTAATCTTACTATCAAGTAACCAAGGATTGTAGACCTTCAAAAGTCTATAACTTAGATTATTATTTTTCGCAACATGTGTAAGATCTAGCACACCCTCTTCCTTATAATCAATACTCATTAGTTGATCATGCGGCGCATACTTCTGACTTTCTTCTATTTGAAAACCATAACGAGCAGGATTAGAAATGATTTCTTTCATTGCTAGAATACGAAATACATATCGTCCCGTCTCTTCATTAAGATTTATATCGTAGTAAGAGCGCATACCCTGCTGTTCCATATTCTCAAGAATACGTCTTCTGCCAGCATTGTACGCTGCGGCTGCTAAAGTCCACGAACCTAATTTATCTTTTTGTTTGCGTAGATATTGACAAGCTGCTCTAGTAGATTTTTCTAAGTGATACCGCTCATCTATTTCATCATTTATCTCTAGACCATATTCCTTTCCAGTAGATTTTAAAAATTGCCAAAATCCTTTTGCACCAGCACTCGATGTCACATTGCGCAGACCACTCTCCGCTACTGCTAAGTATTTGAAATCATCAGGAATTCCGTTTTCGTTAAGAATCCGTTCTATAGTAGGAAAAAATCGATTCGACAATTTAATATTTTGAACCGTTGCACTATGCCAATAGCTATTTACTAGTAGCTCTCTATCTAATCTTTCACGTACATCAAATATTTCCGTCGGCACTTTCTCACCAGCAAAATAAAAATTGTTGTTGAGAGTTACCGCTCTTATAACCTGAGGAAGATCCGCAGTATCAGCACTTGTGCTACTCTCATGTGGAAAACTATAAGACGAGAAAACGGCCATAGTAAAAAACGCACCGAGACAAAGCACAAAAAGAGATATTTTAATATTCATAACGATCTATAATTTATTGAATTTTCTAAATTGAGTTTAGCATACGCTCCTACTTTGAATGCTATATAATAAAACATAGAATACAGCTTCATTATTATTCGTATTAGTTTACGATAAAATTTTCATTAATGGTACAGAGGGAGTAAAAAGTATGGTATTAATCTAAAGACTTATCGTCAGTGTATTATACTTTCCTTGGTCGCTTAAATATCGGTACAGTTGAACATGGTTCTCCATACATGATACTCTGTGCATATGGCTTTAGCTTTTCAGTAATTTCCATATAAGCCATTGTTGGTACTGGTAGATTACTGCAGCCCTTGATTACTACTCGATTATCTTGATATTGGGCATAGTCTATTTTGGACAGCATTTCTTTGTAGATATACTTGTAATATTCATTTGCCGTACCTTGATAAATATCTTTAGCAATACCGCTACACTTTGCACTTACAAGCATATAGGCCCAAGTAGGAATAATAGCATCCACCGAGCAAAATACTACTACAATCTTACCCTCATATTGTGACCATTCAAATGCCTTTAAGGAAGCACGGAAATCTTTTTCTTTTAATATCATTTCCTGAAAAAGATAGTCTTTAAGATCAAATGCTACTACTTCATCCTTTGGGAAAAAAGTTTCCAAGTCGATAGTTATGATGCCGCTATTGGCAACTCTATTTATTAAAGGCTTGTTAGTCATGATAAGGATTTATTCTTCTTCGATCGCTTGATCGTGGCCGTTTTGCAAATTTGCTATGGCCGAGGCAAGATCAGCCGCCGCATATTCAAAACGCTCATCGTGCTCATCTGGTTCTCTAGATGTACTTTGAAATGGTGTTGTCTCTTCTATTGGTGCAGCTTCACCAATCACATTTTCAGCAGTGGCGAAATCTTTAAGCTTCGGCAGATCGCCTATAGACTTCAATCCAAAGTAATCCATAAACTTATCATTGGTACCATACAAAAGGGGTTTTCCAGGACCTTCGCTTCTTCCTACAATTTCTACTATCTCCTTCTCCAGTAACTTCTGTAAACTATAATCTGCACTTACTCCACGAATCTTTTCGATTTCTGGTTTTGATACAGGCTGCTTGTACGCTATGATACTAAGCGTTTCTATTGCAGCCCTACTTAGTCTTTTGGTAGTTGTTATTTTGAGATAGTGACCAACAGTATTATGAAAAGCTGGCTTTGTTAAAAACTGATACCCATTAGAGATTTCCACCAATTCCATCGCAAATCGGACATCCTGATATTTAGCGTGCAACTCTTGTATCAAATCACTAATTTGATCAGATTCAAATTCTGCTTCTAAAGCATTTTCGAGGCTTGTCTTTATATCTTCATGCGAGATAGGTTTATCCGCCACAAATATTAGACTTTCAATGTGTTGTGCTAGCAAATCCATAGATGAAATTTAGTAATGCAAAGTTACATATTACTCCGTACAAGTCCGCTCGATTGCCTCAATATATGATGTACTATTTATAAGAGCCTTATAGGTATCCTGATTAAATTGAAGATTTGGTTTCAATGCCAGATTTTTCGAAAGCATGGCGATCAGTCCCTTGTGTCCAGCTACTTCATATACAGCCTCTATTTGACAATTACAACTTGTAGGACTTAGCTTTGGATTTGCATTCCTACATGCAGCTATAGCAGATTTTCTTGTTCGCTCTATCTGTCGTTCACTTGGTCGGACAAAATAAACCTCGCTGACCATAGGATCACGGGGTAGATAGTGGACCATATACTCATCTCCATTGAATACGGGAAACGAACTTACTCGACCGTCCTTCTTATATATCTTATCGTTTACTATATAACTATAGGTGTATTTAAGCTTGGCTTTAGTAAATAATTTGGCAAGAGTAAATTTACCATCAAATTTTAGTTCTTCTAATCCTGCTTTATTCTTACTTGCATACCACTTAGAATCAAGGAGTAGCGTCGTGCCGCCTATTATTGCACCTATTAGCAGCACTACAAAAACGCCAGTATGAAGACTCATCTTTTTCCTTTCCTTTTTTCGTCTAGCGTTTAGAGGAGTCTTTACCTCCTCGTTGATTTCCATAGTATACTCATAGTGATCACTATGCTTTATAATATTGAGTTCTATCAGCTCCTCTTCTATAAGAAAAGAGTATTGCTTAGTCTCGTATACTTTAAAATCTATCCTAGAAACTTTACCATTTATATGTATCAGCACATGACCAGTCCTAGCCCCATGCAGCAGCCCTATCTTATAGAACTTACCATTTTGGCCGAGATGATTCCAATGAAATTGTTTCATTCCCATATCTGGAGATAGTATAATATACTTATTAATTTACCAGAAGTATTTTTTAAGCTCGAGGATTAAAATGACTAAATTAGATTAGCGATCCCATATAATTTGACCTTCTCGCAGCCTTTAAGATACTATGTTTAAATTAAAACGTAACTTAAGCCTGATCGTTTTTTTAACTACTGCATCAAATCTAATACAAAATGACACCAGCAGAGCGAAAAGCCTTGATTGATAAAATAAATGAAAAGATAGTACAGGCGGAAAAAGAAATTGTGCATCTAGAAGACGCCACCAGACCTATTAGCCCAGAAAATGCTATCGGACGTATTTCACGTATGGATGCAATCAATAATAAAAGTGTCGCTGAAGCGGCGTTACGATCCTCGCGCAAGAAATTGAGTCAGCTTCGTCTAGCTCTTATCAAGATTGACGATCCTGGTTTCGGTACTTGTAAATTGTGTCGAAGACCTATACCCGCGCCACGCCTGATGTTTATGCCAGAGAGCACACGATGTGTCAATTGTGCAGACAAGAGATAGGTGAGATATTATTATTAGGTCAATAATCATTTATTGCTATATTATTTGGACGCTTTATCCCGTCATCCGCTTGTATTCAGCAGCCTGTAGGCATATTCCGTGTAGGACTATCTTGTATTCGTCCCTGTTGCACAACGGGACTCATCCTGCGCTAGCCCCTCCTTCATCATGCAAACTTTATACTACGTATCGCTTCCACCGAGAGCGCAAAAGATTTATTAGCCTTGATTTGAAACTTTTTATCATAAGGAATATATTTTTTGTGCCATTCAACAACTGAAAATCAATAGGTTACTAAAAGGGTAAAATTTCTTTGAATTTATTTCAATTTTTGTGTTGTAGAAACGAAATATATGTCATATATTTGCAGCCCCTTACGAAAAGGCTTTAATAGTCATATTTATTAAGGATTATATTCGGCGGTCATAGGATCGCTGATCGATATAAAAAAGTTCATTGACAATAAGGAGAGATAGAGAATAGAAGAGATTATAGATTATAATTTTGAGTTTAAATGGGAAAGAGGGAGAGCGAGATTAATAGAATAAGTTATGCTTTTGAGCGGAGATATTTTCGGATATTGAAGTTTAGAGGGATCATAATAAAGAGATTAACATGGAGAGTTTGATCCTGGCTCAGGATGAACGCTAGCGGAAGGCTTAATACATGCAAGTCGAGGGGTAACATGAGAGCTTGCTCTTGATGACGACCGGCGCACGGGTGAGTAACGCGTACACGATCTACCTTTAGGAAGGGGATAGCCCTGGGAAACTGGGAGTAATACCCTATGGTATTAGAGAATATAAATGTTTCTAATTAAAGCTACGGTGCCTAGAGATGAGTGTGCGTCCCATTAGCTAGTTGGTAAGGTAACGGCTTACCAAGGCGACGATGGGTAGGGGGCGTGAGAGCGTGGACCCCCACACGGGTACTGAGACACGGACCCGACTCCTACGGGAGGCAGCAGTAAGGAATATTGGACAATGGGCGAAAGCCTGATCCAGCCATCCCGCGTGAAGGATGAATGCCCTATGGGTTGTAAACTTCTTTTATTTGGGAAGAAACGCCTGGATTTATCCGGGCCTGACGGTACCTTATGAATAAGCACCGGCTAACTCCGTGCCAGCAGCCGCGGTAATACGGAGGGTGCAAGCGTTATCCGGAATCACTGG
>ENA-ORXM01000740-ORXM01000740.1-marine-metagenome-genome-assembly--contig:-NODE-740-length-52023-cov-21.436068_pt1 | contig 52023 bp, 46 predicted proteins | sample MGYA00237867_ERZ511480 | MGnify/ENA primary metagenome ERZ511480 (study PRJEB26309, sample SAMN06266103) | marine metagenome | isolation source: Algal blade | place: United Kingdom:Sidmouth, United...
TCGGTAGCTCTCTTTGAGTGGAGGCTTGCTTGCCTCCTCTTCCTCGTACAAATGCTGTCACGAATCTTTATCCTCTTGTCTTAGTCAGCGGGTTAGAAATTTTTGTATGTGTCCACCTCACCTAGGTATTGCAGGTGAGGATTCAACAACCATAGATAGAGATAGATCTAGCTATTGAGTTTGAGTTGCCTTACCCAGAATTTTGCCAAAAATCTAGGAAATTCAAAGGATATCAACCTCAATAAAGAGGGTGACAGCTTAATGATTGAGAAGATAGCCCAATCTACTGTCACCCCAAAATCAAGACACAAACTAAATATCGAAGCCTATTACAGGTATAGATAGACTAGTTGGTCTCTGGTGTTAGGCTGGCAAGCGCCCGTGGAATACGGCGGAAGTCAAAGCCGTAAGAACGAAGCGCATGGAATAGATGACCTTGAAGACAGTAGAAAGCCCAATAGTAATGGAAGTTAGAAATCCAAAAACGGGTTGTATGACCACCTTGAGATGCATCTATAGTTTCTGCAAAGTAAGGTGTAACGTTCAACTTGGCTTCCAATACAGGACCAAAGAGTTCAACAGGGAACACAACATCGTTAACTGAGCAAAAATATGCAGCATTAAAACCTGCAAAAGCGAGTCCTGCTAACGCATACCCCAATAGCGCTTCACCATTCTTGATGTATAAGCGATCAGTATAGGGCCAAGGTTTCACAAGAATATGGAAAATGCCACCAAAGATATAAAGCGATGAAACGAAGAAATGTCCACCAATCACATCTTCAAGATTATCAACAAAGTAAGGGTTGAAACCAGGAGTAGCCCAACCATACTTGAAGAATCTAACCAGATTCAAATTAGGACTTATCGCTCGCACTTCGCCAGCAATCGGATCATAAATTCCATGGGTGGAAGCCCAAACTGCAAATAACAGACAGGCTGCACCTAAGAAAATCAGATGATGACCCAGGATTCGACCTTGGGTTTCAAAGTCGTCCCATTCAAAATGGAATCTTCGAGCCCCTTCAAATTCGCTATCAGCCAGAACTTTAGGGCCTTTAGTGACACCATAAAGCGCTCCCGCTCCAAAAACTGCAGCAGCAACCAGGTGAATCATACCGATTGCGAAGAAAGGATAGGTGTCTACTACGGCACCCCCTGCTGCAACGCCCCAACCAGCGCGGGCTAACTGAGGAATACAAACTAAATTTTGTTGAAAGACAGGTAAATCCGGGTTAAAACGGGATACCTCAAATATCGTAAAAGAACCGGCCCAAAAACACATAGAAGCGATCTGGCCGTTATGGGCGGCAATAAATTGGCCGCTGTTATCGGTATAGCGAGAGTTCGAGGCCCACCAACCGTATTCAACGTCTGTTTGTCCATAAGTTTGCATTGTTAAATAATTTCCTCCTCTGTTATCGGTGCCACCGTAACTTTATTATCAAACTTAATATCAAAAATACTATCAGACCACGCCTGTCGCTGTCTGCGTTTTCCAGTTTTTTATCCGTGTCTTTAACTCACCTCATTCGGCTCCGACTACTGAGTAGATATGGAATAGACGATTTTCTAATGTCTCCAATGATTCCATACTTCCCTAAGTCGGCAGAGTCAAGGCACTAGATATATATGTAAAGTAATATTAAGAAAAATCTGCTTTTAATCTGCTTTTACATTTATTTTTAGATTGAGCTTAGATAATTTTTTTCAGAGCTGATGCCGTTCAAAGCGCAAGAAAAGCTGCTCTCAAAAAGACTGTTGGACAATTTTGTTGCGCCCTACTTTCCTTGCTCTACTTATGATGGACAGTAAGGTACATTGAAGATATTGACAGAAGTTCGTACTATTCGCTAGGTTAGAAGTCGTCAAAAAAATACAACTGGCCCCCATCGTCTAGAGGCCTAGGACACCTCCCTTTCACGGAGGCGACAGGGATTCGAATTCCCTTGGGGGTATTTTACTGATGTAGTTCCGGGGCACTCGTGTCCTGGTTCTTGAATTTTATACAGTTATGCTCTTAGAAGGGGTCCATGGTCGGTTAAGAGAGGAATATTGTGTTCAGCGCCATTGCTTTTGATCGGGGGCTAGGGGTTTCTGGATGAAATTTGTAGAAACTAAGACAGAACTGTTGTTACATTAATAAACGAGGAAATCTTTGAACTGGATTGAGATTCCGTCTCCAAATGGTTCTTTGATGATCAACTCATAGCTAATGATTTAGCGTTCCATCAACCTCTCTAGCAAACGTTAAGGCACTCTCTGCAATGCAGGATCAACAGATCATTAATCCAATTTCCCAATCTCAGATCCCTCAAGAACTGTCTGAGAATGTGATTTTATCCTCCATGAGCGACCTCTATGACTGGGCAAGATTGTCTAGCTTATGGCCACTGATGTACGGAACGGCCTGCTGCTTTATTGAAATTGCCGCGATGATTGGCTCCCGGTTTGATTTTGATCGTTTTGGATTGGTACCTCGCTCTAGCCCTCGCCAAGCCGATTTGATCATTACGGCGGGCACAGTGACGATGAAGATGGCTCCTGCCTTAGTTCGGCTCTATGAGCAAATGCCTGACCCTAAGTATGTAATTGCTATGGGAGCTTGCACGATCACGGGTGGCATGTTTAGTAGTGATTCAACAACTGCGGTCAGAGGCGTAGACAAGCTCATCCCTGTGGATGTTTATCTGCCAGGATGTCCTCCTCGCCCAGAGGCGGTGATGGATGCGATTGTGAAGCTGCGCAAAAAGATTGCTAACGAAGATGTGCGAGAGCGGGACAATCTTATACAAACACACCGCTACTACAGTACGACACATCAGATGAAGGTCGTTCCGCCTATTCACACGGGTGTTTATTTGGAAGCTGCGGCGCGCAAGGCTCCTCCAGCAGCATTAACAGCTGGCGCTGGGGAAGATATGACACCAGCTTTGCAAATTGCTGAACCTGAAAAAGAAGAAGCATAATTTGCTGACTCGATTAACCTCTATAACCCGTCTGTCGGTGCTGACCTGTATTTCAGTCGGCAACAGTATTTCTATTTAGCATTGCCATGGCCAGTGATCTGGAAACTCAGTTGAATCAGCTTCGGGATGAGTCAGAGGGTGAGATCGCATCCTCTGACACCCTTGATGCCTTAGAAACACTACGAGTCAACTACCTAGGTAAAAAGGGCCAACTCTCCCAAATTCTTAAGGGGATGGGTAAGCTAGATGCAGCTGAACGGCCCAAAATTGGAGGCTTGGCCAATCAGATCAAGGAATCCTTACAGCAGGGATTAGAGCAGAAGCGGTCAGACCTCAATCAAGCGGCCATTGCGGTTCAACTGGCGGCGGAGACCCTGGATGTGACCATGCCAGGCACTTATGTCCCCCAAGGGCATATCCACCCCCTGAATAGCACTATCGATAAGGCCCTAGATATTTTTGTGGGTTTGGGCTATACCATCGCCCAAGGTCCAGAAATGGAAACGGACTACTACAACTTCGAAGCCCTGAATACGCCCCCTGATCACCCAGCACGGGATATGCAGGATACATTTTACCTACCCGACGGCAATCTGCTACGGACCCACACGTCTGCCGTGCAGATTCACTATATGGAAGATCATGAACCGCCCATTCGGATTGCGGCACCGGGACGTTGCTATCGACGCGATACCGAAGATGCCACCCATGCAGCAGTATTTCATCAAATCGAAATTCTAGCGGTTGATAAGGGGCTCACCTTTACCGATCTCAAAGGCACGATCAAGGTGTTTATTGAGCAAATGTTTGGAGAGGTTCCGATTCGATTCCGGGCGAGTTATTTTCCTTTTACCGAACCTTCGGCTGAAGTCGATGTGCAGTGGAAAGGTCGCTGGCTAGAAGTGCTAGGCTGCGGCATGGTGGATCCCAATGTCCTGAAAAATGTGGGATACGATCCTGAGATTTATACCGGGTTTGCGGCGGGTTTTGGAGTAGAGCGGTTCGCGATGGTGCTGCACCAAATAGATGATATTCGGCGGCTGTATACGAGTGATTTGCGCTTTTTGCGCCAGTTTTAGACCGTTTAGCAAATTTTCGTTAGACTTTTTCCAGGCATTGGCTGGCTGATCATGGCCGCTAGAATGGAGGAGCGTATCCATTTCTCGTGAGGATACAATGATGAGATCGCATCCTTCCTTCACCGATCCGTTCAATCCATCGGCTCAATCCTTCCCCACCATGTACGATCTGCCCAGTGAGTACCCAGAGGAAAGCCGCTCGTTTAGCTGAACGACTCAAGGCGATGGGCATTGATCCTGATCAAATATGATGTTCCAAAGATCTTGTCCATAACTATGCTTGCGTCACCTCCTACTCCGCTATTGCCCAAGCGGCATCTCCGACTGTCAGAACTTTCTACCCCCTTAAAGATTGGCTCCTTTGCAGTGAACAGCCGGGTGTTGCAATCCCCTTTATCAGGGGTTACTGACTTGGTGTTTCGGCGCTTAGTGCGTCGGTATGCCCCTGAATCGATGCTGTATACCGAAATGGTCCATGCCAGCCAGGTTTGCCATGCTCGGGATCTATCCAAGGTAATGGATGTGGATTTAGATGAGCAGCCGATCAGCGTCCAGCTATTTGACTGTCGTCCCCATTTTTTGGCTGAAGCGGCTCAAATGGCAGTGCAAGAAGGCGCAGATACCATTGATCTGAATATGGGCTGTCCAGTTAACAAGATCACCAAAAAAGGAGGTGGGTCCTCCCTGCTCCGGGATCCAGAAACGGCAGAAGCGATTGTTAGAGCGGTTGTAGCCGCAGTCGAGGTACCAGTAACGGTCAAAACTCGGATTGGATGGAATGACGACGAAATTAATATCCTCGACTTTGCCCGACGCATGCAAGACGCGGGAGCGCAGATGATTACGGTGCATGGCCGCACGCGGGCTCAGGGCTATAACGGTCCAGCCAAGTGGCAATGGATCAAAAAAGTCAAAGATCAGTTGTCTATCCCCGTCATTGCCAATGGCGATATTGTCTCTGTGGAATCAGCCATTGCCTGTCTGGAAGCAACAGGAGCGGATGGCGTTATGTGTTCGCGGGGGACCTTGGGATATCCCTATTTGGTGGGAGAAATTGATCATTTCCTGAGAACTGGCCAACATCGCTCCTCACCCACGATTGTGGAGCGGTTGCACTGTGCGCGTGAGCATTTGCAGGGACTGTGGGAGTATAAAGGCATCAAGGGGATTCACCAAGCCCGCAAACATATGACCTGGTATGTCAAAGGGTTTGCAGGAGCGGCAGAGCTGCGGGACCAACTTTGTCGAATGAATACCGTTGAGGAAGGACTGGATTTGCTCGATCAAACCATTGCCAGTAATCCTAGCCCCCAGACCTAACGTGGTTCCCTACAATGATAAAGATAGGCGTTAGTAAGAGCTTATCCCTGCCAACCGATGCATCAATCGGCAACCCTACCCTTTGCCAATGGGTTGAACCCAATTTTTTGATAGATAGCAGTTTGAGAGACTTATGAGTAACGACACATCCAAGCCCAGTAATCCTTTATTGGTTTGTGAAGGGCTACCTCCTTTTGACCAAATTCAACCTGAGCAAGTACGTCCGGCGATGACGCAGCTCTTAACTGAGCTGGAACAAGAGTTGCAAACCTTGGAATCAGCAGTCGAGCCCACCTGGACAGGACTAGTGGAACCGCTAGAAAAATTGGGCGATCGCCTCAGTTGGAGCTGGGGCATTGTCGGTCATTTGATGGGTGTGAAGAATTCCCCTGAACTGCGAGAGGCCTACGAGGCCGTCCAACCCCAAGTAGTGGAATTTATCAATCGTTTCAGTCAAAGTCAGCCCATCTATGGTGCCTATAAACAACTTCAGCAGAGTCAAGACTGGTCCCAACTGGATCCAGCCCAAAAGCGCATCGTTGAGAGTGCCATTCGAGATGCAGAGTTGTCAGGGGTTGGCCTAGAGGGAGAGGCAAAAGATCGCTTTAATGAGATTCAGCTAGAGCTGGCCAACTTAGCGACCCAGTTCTCAAATCATGTTTTGGACGCCACGAAGGCGTTTAATATTCTCTTGACCAATCCAGCAGAAGTCGCGGGTCTCCCTCCCAGCTTACTAAGCCTATCTGCCCAGGCAGCCCGAGCGGTAGGAGAGAAAGCGGCTAATCCTGAGCATGGACCTTGGTTGATGACTCTGGATATTCCCTGCTTTGGCCCTTTTATGCAGCATAGCCAACGTCCAGATTTGCGTGAGAAGCTCTATCGGGCCTATATTAGTCGCGCTTCTGAAGGCGAATTTGACAATACTGAGATTATTGATCGCATCCTAAAACTGCGTAAAGAAGAGGCCAAACTTCTCGGGTTTGAGACCTATGCAGAAGCAAGCTTGGCAAGCAAGATGGCCCCGACCGTTTCGGCCGTGGAAACTTTGCAAGAACAGCTCCGGCAAGCTAGTTACGATCAAGCCAAAGCGGAGTTAGAGACCCTCAAAACTTTCGCCAAAGAGCAAGGGGCTGAGGATGGCGGTGACCTCAAACATTGGGATGTTAGTTTCTGGGCCGAACGCCAGCGGGAAGCGAAGTTTGATATCACGGACGAGCAGCTTCGACCCTATTTCCCCTTGCCCCAAGTTCTAGAGGGTCTGTTTAGTCTTGTAAATCGGCTATTTGGCGTGACGGTGACAGCGGCGGATGGGAAAGCTCCCGTTTGGCATGAGGATGTCCGCTACTTTCAAGTAGCCAATGAACAGGGAGAAGCCATTGCCCATTTCTACTTAGATCCCTATTCTCGTCCAGCGGAAAAGCGCGGTGGAGCCTGGATGGATGAATGCCTGGGTCGGGCTAAGTTCCGGCATGGCAATGATATACAGACGCGGTTGCCGGTTGCCTATCTGATTTGTAATCAAACCCCACCTGTAGATGGCAAACCCAGCTTGATGACCTTTCGAGAGGTGGAAACCCTCTTTCATGAATTCGGTCATGGCCTACAACATATGCTGACCCAAGTGGATTATGCCGGAGCAGCAGGCATCAACAATGTGGAGTGGGATGCCGTTGAGCTGCCCAGCCAGTTCATGGAGAATTGGTGCTATGACCGCCAAACTCTGATGGGGATGGCTAAACATTATGAAACGGGTGAGCCGTTGCCAGAAGACTATTACCAAAAGTTGTTAGCAGCTCGTACCTATATGAGTGGAAGTGCCATGCTGCGTCAACTTCACTTCGGCATGGTGGATATAGAGTTGCACCATAACTATCAACCCGGTGGGTCGGAGCAGGTGAAACAGGTGCGCGATCGCATTGCCCAAACCACAACCGTTCTCCCCCCGTTACCCGAAGATTCCTTTCTCTGTTCCTTCGGTCATATTTTCGCAGGCGGCTATTCGGCCGGCTATTACAGCTACAAATGGGCAGAAGTCCTCAGTGCAGACGCCTTTTCCGCCTTTGAAGAGGCAGGCTTAGACAATGACGATGCGGTTCGAGACACTGGTCGTCGTTTTCGGGATACGGTTTTGGCTCTAGGAGGTAGCCAGCATCCCATGGAAGTTTTCAAATCCTTTAGAGGACGAGAGCCTAGTACGGAAGCACTGCTTCGTCATAGTGGCCTCACTATATAAATTTTAATGGGTGATAACCAACAGCCCAAGATAGCGGATCATCGCTGCCTCCATATTCAAATTGCGAAATAAGGGGTGTAATAGTGCTGAGTGAACAACTCGGCATCATTACACCCCTTATTTTCAGGGACACGATAAAATGCTACGACTGCCTGAATAAACAGAAGCAAACCGCCAGCAAGCAGTAAGCCTCATCTAAGTTCCTTGAGTATAAAACTGCAACTATCCAAGACATTATGCTGGGTCAATCTTAATATTATTCTATGAAGCATTATTATATTGATGACGAGAGGCTGCGAATGTCTACGGTCAACAGGCTATCTCTGATTGCCATCTTTATTCACAAGGTTTGTTTCTATGTCTCTTGTCCCGCTACCTTCAAGGTCACCCTCTACTAGAACATTAAACGAGTCTTTAGAAAAACATACTGTGATTCCTTGGGAAATGTCTCAGTGTCTTAATCCTGATTGTTTGCATTCCAATTCTAGCGAGAGTGAAACCTGCCAACAGTGTGGCTCATCCCTGCTTTTGGGTGGACGGTATCGAGCCCTGCGTTCTCTAGGGAACGGAGGATTTTCCAGTACTTTCGCCGCCGTGGATGAGCAATGTTTGACGACACCCTGCTTAATCAAGCAGTTTGTTCCTCCTCCATCTGATCCTAGCCGGATCGAAAAATCGATTGCTCTTTTTCGGCAGGAAGCCATCCTGCTGAAGAAACTGGGTAATAATCCCCAGATTCCATCACTGTTAGCTTTCCTAGAACAGGAAGGACGACTTTATCTCATCCAGGAATACATTGAAGGGCAAGACTTATTCCAAGAAGCGATCCAAAATGGCCCCTTTAGTGAGCAGCAAATTCAACAACTATTTACAGAGTTGCTGCCCATCTTGCAGTTTATCCACGATCAGCAGGTTGTCCATCGAGACATCAAACCCGGCAATATTCTACGCCAAGCCAATGGCTCGTTAGTGCTAATTGATTTTGGCGGATCTTTGCAGTTGGAGGGTGATTTCCGGCCCGTGACTGGAACCCCTGGCTATGCTTCTCTAGAACAGCTTCAAGGTCAAGTTGAACCTGCTAGCGATTTGCATAGTTTAGCGGTAACCGGTGTGCGGCTGCTGACGGGATATCTAACTCAAGACGATCCTGATCCCTTGATGAATCCACATCAACGACATCAAGTTTGGCACCGCCTCCAGGGCAGTCTCAGCCCAGAATTAACCCAAATATTTGATAATTTGCTGCACCCTGATGTTCGTCAACGATATCAATCCGCAACTCAGGTTTGGCAAGCATTGAGCCCTAATTCAAATCAGTCCAGTGGGACTTCTTCTAATATTCAAATCGCATTGCCACCCCTGCAATTGACAATGACAACTTCATCACCAACCACAGTATTGAAGAGCGATGTGGGTGCAAACTATACTCATCTAAAAGAACTATTGTCCCAGCAAAACTATGCGGCGGCAGATCAGGAAACCTGGAATCTAATGCTAAAAATAGCTGGTAGGACTACTCAAGGGGCATTGAATATTCAGGTCATTCAGCATTTCCCTCTCCAAGACTTAAAAACCCTCGATTCGCTATGGACAGAATTTAGTGGGGGTCATTTCGGATTCTCAGTTCAAGAGCAAATCTATCAACGACTTGGGGGTGAGCAAAAGTTAGATTATGCAATTTGGCAAACCTTTGGCAACCAAGTGGGTTGGTTCGCAAAGGCAGAATGGCGGCGCTACGAGACGTTAAGGTTTGCACTCAATGCTCCTATTGGCCATCTACCTGCTTGTGTCGTAGATCCGTTGAACCGCCAGGGACTTGATCGAGGCGTTTGTGGATGGTGGCGTTTGGGATTTGTATCTCTCATTCAGCGCCTCAACGCGACAGCAGATGAATGGACTCATATTGCTAGATCTGACGAAGCGTAACAGGCGGCCTATATCGTGTTTGCAGACACTGTTGACAATGCCTTTCATACTATCAAGATAGCTAGATATGGAATGGCTCTAATCCTCAGATTTTTACAATGAGTGTCTCAGCATTGCATATTCTCTCTCAACATTGGAAAATCATAATAGGGCAAATTTTAAATTAGAATACTTGGCTCAATTTTGTAAATAGCCACTATCTTTTTCGATAAAATTCTAACCCCTAAATCTTTGAGCGCTTTCTCTAATCGTCAAAACTTGGCATCAATAAAAATGAGGTTTTTTAGTGATGAAACATTCCCCTGGCACTAATGCTGCTGATCAAACTCATCCTTCCCCAGGGGATGATTTGCAGTTGACTATTGACAATGCAATGTCTACGGAGGAATTAGAGGATGGCACTGCTGTAACGACTGTATCGAGGAATAGAGACACTTCGACGACCCTTTCGCATTTTCAGTTGGATACCTTAGCAGCAGAAACTGTGGACGCGGACTTAGACGCCTATGACGCTGGCCCCGAAGCTGCTCCTGCGGCAGCGCCACCTCTGGCTGGGCCTTTTCCTCCATTAGGCGCCGAAGAGCAGTCAGTTGCCACTATTCAACACCTAAATGGGTCAGCAGAAGCCCCCTTTAAAGCGAAAGTTATGTCTTGGGCCTTGGCCTTAAGTATGTTGCCTGTCTTGGCTGTGGGCACGATAACCTACTTGAGTGGACAATCTATTCAGCAGCAAATTACTCAGACACGTCAATCGGGTATCCGCGAGCTGAGTGCAACTGAGCAATCCATTCAACAGCAACTACCCACACTGCTGATCGGAACGGGGATAACTGCAATTGTGGCAGGTGCGATCGCAGCTTGGTTAGCCCAACGAGCTACAAAACCTGTGCTCAAAGCAGCCCAAGTATCTAACCAAATGTTGGCTAAAATTCGTCCGGGCATAGTGCACAAGGATGAAACGGGTCAAGATGCTCTCAACCAACTTGAACGCAATGTTCGAACCATTGAAGACTATCTTCCTGGTTTACTAGAACAGCAAGATGCTGAAATTGAGCAGCTACAAATGCTCAAACATGTGACGAATAAAATCCGCACCTCCTTGAATGAAGATGATGTCTTGAATACGACGGTCACAGAAGCTCGCAAGATTCTGAAAGCAGATCGCGTCATTGTGTATGGGTTTGATGAAGATTGGTATGGCACGGTCATTGCTGAGTCAGTCGTTCCCGGCCTATCAAAAACACTATGGGCAGAGATTCGCGATCCTTGCTTTGCCGAAAACTTTGTAGATAAGTATCTCAAAGGCCGCATCCAAGCCATTGATAATGTCTATGAAGCTGGGCTCACAGACTGTCATCTTGCTCAACTCGAACCCTTCCAAGTTAAAGCTAATCTAGCGGTTCCCATCTTACGAGAACAGAAGTTGTTTGGATTGTTGATTGCCCATCAATGTTCTCAACCCCGTGTCTGGCAACAAGGAGAAATTAACTTCTTTTCTCAAGTTGCCTCCCAGGTTGGATTTGCCCTTGAACATGCTCGATTACTCGTTCAAGTTTATCAAGCAGGCCACACCACAGCTGCTTACTCCCAACAAGCTGTTCGAGACTATGAAGTCCTGCAACAGCGTCTTACTCAACTGTCGGCAGAAAGCAATGGCGTAGTCGAATTATTAGGGACAGATGCCAATACCACCATTACTAAAACTCAAGATCAGATACATGAGATGGCAGAAGTAGCAGATCGAATTCAGCTAATTTTGCATGAAATGTCGCAAACTCAACAGCAAGCACAGAGCACCACCCAAGAAAGCCAGACTGTAATGGCGGACACAGTCCATCATTTAGAGGGATTGAGTCAACTGGTAGAAACAGTAGATCAAACCGTACGCCCCCTCCAACAACCTACACAACAACTCAGTGAACTGATTAATGTGATGGGGCACGTAATTTCTCAAGTTCAACTACAAGCGATGAATGCAGCTTTGGAAGCTGCACGGGTTGGTTCCGCAGGGCAATCATTTGCTGAAATAGCCGAAAAAGTACATGGATTGTCACGGCAATTGGATGCCACACTCACAGATGTGAAACCCTTAATTAGCCATATTCAAACTACTGCTCAAACAGTTGTAACTGAGATGACGACTGGTAAAGACACGATTACTGCTGACACCCAGCTATTAGACAATACTCAGATAAAACTCAATACCTTAGATGTTCTGCATCAGCGTGTCTGCGATCTTATCCAACAGATTGCTGGCATGACGACCCATCAGGTCGAACTATCCATATCAGGCCATAAAACCTTAGAGCATCTTGCGAGTACCACGCTCAATGCTACCGAGCAGTCCGCTCAACTAGCAGAGGCTGTGGATCAGCTCATTGCACCAACCCATGTTGAGTCCAATACCGAAGACAACCACTCAATTTAGCAGATAGGATTGAATTTCTCTGAACCATCTTGCTTTCGACTTAGGTTAATTATTTATTGGGATGCTGCATATATTCTGCATGTACATTCATGATCAATACAAGGAAGCTAAAGATGGCTAATGATACGCCACTGCGCGATCCTGCTTATCAATTATATTTTCAAGAATCTTTAGAGCTTCTATTACAGATTGATACGACATTGCAAGAAGTGCTGCACATTCCTAGCAAAAAGTCCATGGACTTTTTACTGGAAATGATTCAGACGCTGCATCAAGGTGCTCAATCCCTGGACTTACCTCAATTATCTAATGCCGCTCAGATCTTTGAAAGACTGATGTTCAGCTTTCGACAAGATCCGCTGGCCGCAACACCTGATGATGCGGAGAGGCTTAAACGAGCATACAAAGATGTGCAAGTCGTGTTGGCAAGCTACCTTCCGAGTCCTGCAGAACTCGCACCTTCCCCAGATGAGGACTTTTCCCAACACAAGTCGGTTGAGTCGGTAACACCCTCTTCAGAGTTGAGTTTGCCCATAGTATCAGATGATAATTGTGTCTTCCCTGAAGGAAGTGGCGATGTTACTTCTTTGATGTTGACAACCGATGTTGCCGAAATTCTAGAACAACTTCAGCAAGTGTTGCTTGATCCACAAGTCTATGACCTAGTAGATGAATTGAGGACTCATACAGAAGCGCTTTTAGGATGGGGTGAAGTGCTTGAACTGAGTGAATTTATCGTGATTGCCCAATCTACCTTGGGGATGCTAGAAAGCAATCCCCGCAATGCGGTGTCGATTGGTCAACTCTCTCTGTCTGGATTTCGAGGGGCCTACAGAGAAGCTTTGCAAGCATTACAGATTGATTTTCCATTTCAATCTACAAGCGAGGGGTCTAAACCGCTACGGCCTGGTCGCTCCGAGAATACTATCGCTGAAATTCCTACGGCTGAATCATTATCCTCCGCCGATGAGGTTGTCCTTGACACCACTCTATTGTTTGTTTGGCAACAAGAAACGTTGCTATTTACAATCCCTTCTGATGCAGTAGTTGAAATTTCAATTCCCAGGGCTGAGCAGATGATGGGAAATGAACATCAACGCTGTTTGAGTTGGCAACAGCAGTTTATTCCCATTCATTCGCTAGTTCATTTGCTAGATCAGGGTGAGGTCAACTGGCCGCGATTATCAATTGCTGCCTCTACAGAGGGCATGGCCAGCTCAACGGTCTTTAGCGCATCTCCCCTTATTATTGTCCAACAAGGTGAGCAGACACTAGCCTTGGAAGTTGATATTACCCGGTTGGTGACAGAACCAGAATTAATGTTGCACATCCCCGAAGAACAGCAAAAGCATTGTCCTTATTTCTGCGGTGATACTACTTTAGAGGCAGGTCATGAGTATGGTGTCATTGATGTTATGACATTACTCAATGACACCTTGGAGTTAAGTCTGCTCCCCGTGCTAAACATGTCTCGGCTCAAGAGTGCTGGTGCATCTCGTCCAGCAAGAGATTATCCTGTCAAACCTGCCAAAAAGACGCGATCGCAAACCACAATTTTGATCGTAGATGACTCGCAAACCGTCAGAATGATGGTTAGTATAGCTTTGCAGTCTGCAGGATATCAGATTTTAGAAGCAGCTGATGGTCAGTTAGCCATAGAGCAATTGCAACAACATCCTGACATTCACCTAGTGCTATGTGATGTAGAAATGCCTAACATGAATGGGTTTGAATTCTTAAAACACCGCTGTCGTTATTCTGACATTGCCCATATCCCAGTGGTAATGCTGAGTACCTGCGGCAGTCATCAACATCAACACTTAGCCAATACATTGGGAGCGAATGCCTATCTGACCAAGCCTTACGAAGAGTCTAATTTGCTAGCCACCTTGCAAGCACTCATTCGCTAAGCATAGACATCCCCTCACTCAATCTAGCATTGCACTGACATAAACTAGATGAGTCGGCACTAAACTACTTCTAGCTCATGCTCACTGAGGTGAGCCCGGAATTTCTTGCCAAATTTGATCAGAAAGGGGTAATTCGCGCTGACTTCTCGCCCTTTCCATTCCGTAATGATCTGAATCAGCTCACCTTCCATACCCTTGATATCAAAAGGTTGGTTTCGATGTTCGGGATGATGGTAAAACATGACTGATTCTTTGACACGGACTTGATCACCTACTTGCATAATTCAGCTAGTTAATCTCAATAGGGGCATACTAAAGATTTATGCTCGTCTCCTGAAGACGGCATACAACAACCTTTATTAATCTTTGCACAAGATGGACCGTTGCTGATCAAGCCCATTTATGATGCCTGCTTGAAATTAAGGTTATGAGATGATGCCAAAGTCAAGACCCTGTCCAACTTTGGATAATCAATGAGATGTAACAGGCAATTGTTTAGACAATACCAAGGCTTCATCTACGACGTTTTTGCTGCAGTCGGCCCTACACAACACCAGAGAAGCATCATCACGACGTTGTTTCTAGAGGTAAAGGTTGTTGGAGATCGCAGGTTTTTTGATTCCAAAGATAGGCTCCGATCCCCGTCAGTAAGTTAGAAAGACCCGTAGCCACAAAAATACCCGTGATTCCGAAGAAGGAGGCACCTAAATAGGCCAAGGGAATATAGAGGATAAACATCCTGACGCTAGTCATTACAACTGAGGGAATCGGTTTGCCCAAAGCATTAAAAGTGGCACTGGAAACTTGGATGATACCTGCTGGGGCATAGGTAATGGGGACGATGAGTAGATAAAGCGCTGCGATCGCAATCACATCTGGGTTGCCATTAAACAGACTAACCAGTCGTTCTCCACTCGCAGCCATCACTACAGCCATTAGCACCCCCCAAAACAAACAAAATTGGAAACTGACTTTCAGAGACCGCCGCACTCGGGAATAGGCCTTTGCTCCCCAATTCTGACCCACAAAAGGTCCCATGCTAGCCGCTAGAGCCATCAGCGCAATCATGGCAAAGGATTCTAGGCGAGATGCGACACCAAAGGCAGCAACCGCTTCTTTACCATACTCAGCTAGCAATCGGGTGATCACACCGATAGAGATGGGGGTAATCATATTGGTCATAGCAGCAGGGAGACCAATGTGCAGAATATCTCGCCAGCATCTCAACATTTCTGAGAGTTTGGGTCGAGTAAAACAAAGCAGATGTTCTTGAAAGTGGAGCACAAACAAAGAGGCAGCCAAGGTTAGGGCTCGAGCAATAACCGTAGCCAGAGCAGCCCCTTGTAACTCTAAGCGCGGAAAACCCCCTAACCCCAAAATAAAGATTGGATCGAGGGCAATATTAATCCCCGCTGCAATCGTCATAATTATACTGGGGGTTGCTGTATTTCCCGCTGCCCGAATCGCACTATTACCGACCATAGGCACTACCAAAAAAATCATCCCCAGGTACCAAATCTGCATGTAGTCACGAATCAAGGGTAAGATGTCTGGCTTCGCCCCTAATGCGGTAAACAGCGGGTCTATAGTCAGTAGTCCTAAGACGATAAAAATGCCTACAATCACCAACGCCAAACTGAGGCTGTTGGTCGTGAACCGTTGGACTCGAGTTTGATCCCCCTCCCCAATGGCCCGAGAAATAATCGACGCAGCACCAATTCCTAGCCCCATTGCTAAGCTACCGAAGGTCATAACGACGGGAAAGGTAAAGCTCATCGCTGCCAGTTCTTGGGTGCCTAGCTGACCCACAAAATAAGTGTCCGCTAAATTGAAGGCAATAATCGCAAAAATCCCCCCAATCAAAGGCAAGGTGAGCTTGATGAGTTGGGAGCTAACGTTGCCTTCTGTTAATCTTTTGTTCACAATTCTCAATTCTGATAGGGATAGATGGGGTTATACCTTGACCCACAAGCATTCGTCTCTCGAAAGGGACATACCTGAAATCATAGAGCTTCTTTACAAATCTTAAAGGAATTGCCCTGCATATTGCACAGAGATCGCAGTCAATTCCAGCTCACAGCAAGCTTACACCTAGCTCAAAAACTGAGTGTCCACAGCAACATACATATCAGTCTGTCTTAATATATGGTTCTAAGCGGAACTACCAGGCGCAGAACTATCGGGCCTAGGCTTAGGACTATCAAGCATCAGCTCAGGAGCGATCACCCGGCGCTGTAGCACAATAATATTCGAGCCAACCACAGGTTCTCTCGCTAGGAGTTGGTTTGTTTGATCCCGAATTTCCAGCTTTGAAAACTCTAACTTGCGGCTGCGCTCAAGTACATCGGTGCCTAATTGGTTTTGCTCAGCTTGTGGTAGTTCAAACCAGCGATCGCTAACCTTAATGACCAACCTTTCAGCCTGGAAGTTCGCTTGAACTGACTGCACAATATCTTGGGAATATTGATCAAAAATCTGAGCCACCTGAGTCTGAACATCAATAATCTGATTTTGTTCCGGCTGCGATGAAAGCGGTTGTTCAGGGGCAGGGACTTCTACAGTTGGAGAGACGGGCTGGGAAGTTGGTGTGGGTTGAACAGCTACAGGAGGAGCTGCTTTAGGTGCCGTCACAACGGGCGTTGGCCTGGGTTGGTCCTCCGCTGTTTGAGGAAACGCAGAAGTCAGTGAAGAAAACAGCCAATATACAATCGCCAAAATGCCCAGAATAACAATCGTTAAGAACCGATCAGAGAAAGGCTTTAATGTATCTGTAAACAGCCCTCGTAGAATCTTAAGTCCCACTCCCCATAGGGGTTTAATAACTATATTCCAGGCAGGGATAATCAGTTGTTTCCAAACAAACTCGAAAAACTTAAAAACAGGCTGTAGCGGTTTGAGTTTTTCTTGGAGATTGGCATAAAGTTTTGACCCGACAAACTTAGTGCGAATAGCAGAGCCAATAGAACCGAAAAATTTGCTAACAACACCCCATATCTGAAAGAATATGGCCTCAACTTTGGAACCCGCCACAACTTCGGCAGACTGTCCCTTATCTTCAGAAGTAGAGGAGGGCTTTGTTAATCGCCGCTTCGCTTCTGCAGCACTCGATGGGCGTCCTTTCGAGGTCTGCTTAGGAAATTCCGCAACCACTTCGGGTTTCTGGTTATCAGCCGATGAGACTGGACGGTCTTCCAGAGAAGAGGTCGGCTGGGGTAGATCTGATGCTGTTGTTGGGACTGATCTTGGATCTGATGCGGGGATTGAATCAGATGCCGGAGCAGCCTCAACCTCAGAAGCAGATCCATTAGAGGCTGCTCCAGGACTTTTAGAGTCTGTTTGTGGATTAGCAGGTTGTTCTTCAGGCATAGGTTTTGACAAAAGACAGAACTGTTCAGGCTTTGACAACGTATGCAGGCTACCTCTGCTCAGCCTTAATTTATCATCAAATTACTATACCAAGCCTCTTGGCATAACGAATGACTAACTTGCAGTCAGCTTGCGACTACGCTGACTGAGGGACTAAAGAAGCCTAAAGTTCATCATCATTTTGGGCTTCTTTCCTAACGCCCACTAAGAAAGGGTAGCTGCAAAGGCACACAATCCTATGACAAGAAGAACACCACCGATTGCCAGCACCCGATTGGTATTTTTTTGCTTAACAGTAGGAGGTTCTGCTGCATAGGTTTTAGGCTCAACCGCAAAATTATTGATGAGACCTCTGTCTTCGGTGGTATAACGCATAGTTAAATAAAATTCATTAAGTTTTAAGAATTATACCAAACGCTCCTCTCTGGTAGATGTCCCTTCAGATAGGAATTCTCGACCTTGTCAAGCCAGGAGTTGAAGCCTGCTATTCACTACACAGTAGATATCACATGGGTTGGAAATCTTTGCTTTTATGAAGTCTCACAGATGCCAGAAAAGTAAAGCTAGCCGTTAACTAGAGACCCTGTCCGTCAGCGGCGAGCTAGCACTTGCATAGGCTTTGATCGGAATCCGGCCCGACTGGTAGGCTAAACGGCCAGCTTGGGTGGCGAGTGCCATTGCTTGCGCCATGAGAACAGGATTCTGGGCTTGGGCGATCGCAGTATTGATTAATACTGCATCTGCCCCCATTTCCATGGCCTGGGCGGCCTCGCTAGGAGAACCAATACCAGCATCTACCACCACTGGCACAGATGCATTCTCGATAATGATCCGAATATTGGCAGCATTTTTGATCCCCTGACCAGAGCCAATGGGAGAGCCCAACGGCATCACAGTCACGCAGCCAGCCTCTTCTAACCGCTTCGCTAACAGGGGATCAGCATTAATGTAGGGAAGAACGGCAAAGCCTTCTTTAACCAACTGCTCGGCCGCTGCTAACGTGCCAATGGGATCAGGGAGCAGATACTTAGCATCGGGAATGACTTCCAATTTAATAAAGTTGTTCTCTTCTTGCCCAAGCAATTTAGCCATCTCTCTACCAAGGCGAGCCACCCGCACGGCCTCTTCCGCAGTTTGACATCCAGCTGTATTAGGAAGCATCCACACCTTTTGCCAGTCAATGGCCTCTGCTAATCCTTGATGGCCTGGCGCATTGGTTTGGACGCGACGCACAGCAACGGTTACAATCCCACAACCACTAGCGGCAATACTTTGGCCCATAGTAGCAAAATCAGCATACTTGCCCGTTCCCGTCATCAGCCGGGATCGAAAACGTTGATGGCCAATGTGCAAGGGCTGATCTGAAGCAGTTGCTGCGGGAGCAGAGGATGAATCGATGGTTTGCATATTTCAGTGATAGACGGCAAAGATAAATTCAGGAAGGGGACAATGGACCGCTAGGCTAGTGGAGTACCTCATATTATAAGGAACAGACTTGCCATCATGGGAACTCCACATTTCACTCGCGCGTCAGAGAAGGCAGGTGTAATTATGGTCAATTCCATTCATGACAGCCAGTCTTCAGGTATCTTGGTCAAGGGTTAAGGTTGAGGATTCAGAACCTCAAGTGCAATTACCAGCAGCGAAACTCGGAAACTCTGAGCTGGTGCAACTTTGTCAAGCTGGGTTGCACCCTGATCGTGTTGGGTTTACAGAACTGATGCGACGCTATCAGTCTCATGTGGATCGGGTGTTATACCACCTCGCTCCAGATTGGGATGATCGAGCAGATTTAGCCCAGGAAGTTTGGATTCGGGTCTATCGCAATATCAGTCGTCTCAAGGAGCCGGCGAAATTTCGAGGATGGCTGAGTCGGATTACCACCAACTTATTTTACGATGAACTTCGCAAGCGTAAGCGCTATAGAAGCCCGCTATCCTTAGACGCACGGTTGACCATGGAGGATGGTGATATTGCTTGGGAGATCGCCTCGGGAGAACCCGGCCCTGATGAAAACTTAACGACCCACGAATTCTACGGCCAACTGAATACTGCGATCGCTGAACTCCCCGAAGCCTTTCGCACCACCATTGTTCTGCGGGAAATCGAGGGATTAGCCTACGAGGAAATTGCCGAAATTACAGGGGTTTCCCTAGGAACGGTCAAATCTCGAATTGCCAGAGCCCGGTCTCGCCTGCAAGGGCAATTGCAAAATTATCTTAAAGGTTGACGTTAAATTCGGCATCCAAGTTGATCATCCTAAAGGTAGGAAAAAAAACTTTTCCATTTCTATTGGTCTGCTCTCTAAACATACGTTAGATTTAAATTAAGGTTTTCATTCATGAAACGCTTGCTGGAGATACCCACCTGGTATCAACTTTTCGTCTCAGGTAGATAACTGTATTTCACACCTTATGCAATGCATTAGGTGACACCCTTATCATTTTTTCATCTAAACCTCCCAATTGGGCAAGTGAGATACTGCGATGGATGACATTAAAACTTTAGAATTTGACCGATTTGAGCTACTCAGTGCCTATATAGATGGAGAAGCCACTACTGCTGAACGGAAGCAAGTGGAAGCCTGGCTAGCCACAGATCCTGATTTTAACCACTGCTACCAACAATTGCTGCAAATGCAGCGCGGATTCCAATCCTTGCCCATTCCTGATTCTGCTCCCGTAGAAGAAACCATAAAAGGTGTCATGGCTCGGGTAGAGCGGAAGCCAAAATTGGCAGTATGGGCCACAGTTGGCACGGTAGCTGCCGTAGCTATTGCTGCTCTAACCGGGCTGTTCTCAGGCAGTGAGTCTTTAGTTCCTCAAACTGCCCAAAGTCCTGGAAGTCATGATTCGACAACCGTGGCGATTAATACTTCCACCGATAACTTAGAACCTTCGGACTTGCTGATTGCGATTGATCAGTCTCCTGTTGATATTCCGGTGGCCACCAATGTAGCGGCCCCAAAGGCTCCTCAGAAATATTAACGTCATAAAGACCCGGTAATCATGCCGGCTAATAGTAGTAGTCCAATCCATACATTCTGGCGAAAAAGCTGGCCATAGGCACTAGGGACTAAATTAGATCGTCGGAGACGATAAATTTGTCGCCACCACAAATAAACGCTTAATCCTACGGATGCCCAATATCCAAACTGGAGATTGAGATTGTAGCCTAGCAGGCCTAAGCAGATCACTGTTCCGCCTAAGAAGGAAGCAATTGCTGCTTCAGCATATCGCCCAAAAAACAAGGCACTGGAGTTAATCCCTAATCGTCGATCATCCGATCGATCAGGCATGGCGTAGATTGTGTCAAATCCGAGCGTCCACAGGACGGTAGCACCCCAAAGTAACCAGGTTCCAGAACTGAGGGTACCGACGGCTGCACTCCAACTGATCAAAGTCGAGAAGCCCCAAGCAATGGCTAACACGAGTTGAGGAACCGGGAAAAACCGCTTGGCGAGAGGGTACATAATAATGACAGGGACGGCGGCAACACACAGGCCAAAGCTTAGGGGATTGAGGAACCGAGATAAGCCAAAAGCACAAACAAAAGCAACGAGTGCCACTCCTAAACCCACGCGAACCGTCAACGTGCGATTGGCTAAAGGACGAGCTTGGGTGCGCTGAACTTGGGGATCAATATTCCGATCCCACAAATCATTGACGACACAACCCGCCGCACTTGTTGCTAAACTCCCAGCAATAATTACGGCGACAAGCCCTACTGAGGGTCGACCTTGAGCGGCTAAGAACACAGCCCACAAAGCTGGGATCATGAGGATTAGACGCCCTTCTGGCTTATCCCACCGCAAAAGCTTGACGATTGCCAGCCAGGTAGAAGCAGGCGGCTTAGGCTGAACTCGGGTCATGCTATTCCGTTATGAACGCCATTACTCATCATGCCAAAGATCGAAAAGCTTGGGATCAAGTCATGGAAAATTTGAGATCACAGATTTCAATCGATAGCCCCGATATCTTTTACGAAGACCCAACCGTTACATCATGATGTGGACTGAATCTAGAAACCCCCTGTTCCAAAACCTTTTGAGGTCAGAACAGGGGGTTTGCAAAGCTTATATGCTGAATGCGATCAAAGTGCTTAAGCAGATTTTGAATTCAAAATCTGGTCTTTAAACTCGGTTCCACAACCGGGAAATCAGGAAACCACTAACAGTCAGCTTTAGTACTTCTAAACTCCAATAAACATAATGGAGTTGATCCATGGTCTCAGGAACCTCCACTGTCTCAAACAGGGAGAGCTGAATACCCAATGCACTCATTTGGGGAGTGAGTCCATAGGTATACAGGAGAGGAATCACCATCAATAAGCTGGCAGTGATAATGGCTTGCTTGCTGAAGCGGTGAGGTGCGATCGCTTGCCACAATAGCGCGCCTGAAAGCACCAACGCACCTGCAACTAACTCCACTCGGTTAAACACAGAAAAGATCATGTCACCGGCCGTTGCAAATCCAGGATCAGACATCATGCCCGAGATATACAACCCCGGCATAATAATGAAATCCATCAGAACACTGGCACCCACCCAGGCAATCAAGGTAACGATAGTCGCTGTCAAAGCAACAGATAAATTGAGCGGACTACTGATTGCTAAAGGATTAGATCGATCGTTTGCTGCTATTGTCATAATCTCGTTTATCCAAGTTCTATCTGTTGAAGGTACGGCCACGCTATTAGCCTAACGAGAACTTTTGGAATTCTCTGACTCCTGCAACAAATTGCAGTTTCTTGCAACAAAACGACAAAATATCCGGCTCATTAAACCTGAGATTCTAAAATAATTCGGGTGGATCCGAGAGATTGCAAGACGGGGTTAGTTCGCCAGTTTTCTATCAGTAGGTGTTGGAGAAGTTGAGCAGCCTGCTTGCTATCTGGCGTCTCTAGTTGCCCAAGATAATGACGAGCGGTGTGACATGAATCCTCTTGGCTAAGTTCGAAGATGGCATCTGCCCGTTCCATTAGAGATTTGATTTGGTTTTGGAGATTGGTCCATAGATCTACATGGCGGATATTGCTGAATGCTTCTGCCACCAAATCTTGGCGATGCTGAATCAGAATAGTCTGCGGCCTGATTAAGACAGGTAAATCTTCCACCATCACCGCTGGTCCATAAAAAATGCAGTGTAAGGTTTCGACCCACTGGGTATAAGGGGCAAAGAATCGCTGCAAGATATGCAAAGCTAGGGCAGCAATAATGCTGCCTTGGCTATGGGCCAGGATAAAGACTTCCGATCCGGCGCGAATGCTCTGGACCACTTCGTAAGCTAACCGTAAGGTTGGGCGTGGCGCCCCGGCGAGGTAGCTGCCGTATAAATAGGCTTCAAAATCCTCCCAAGCCATGTTTTGGAGAAAGGGCAGCCGTCGAACCATGCTGAGGTCAAAGGGTAATTGTGGCGCTGATTCACCGAGAGTAATCGCTAAGTCTTGGCGCTGCTGCTGAAGTTCAGCGAGGATATCGACATCAGGAGGCAGGGTAGTATCACACAACAGCTTCAACATATCAGCATATTTTTGCAGCCGCTGGTCATTTTCTGGGGACATACGGTCTGGCCACAATTGAGCCAGCTCGGCTTTCCCCATCATCGATTCTAGAAGATCTCCACGATAACCGGAGGTGCTGTTATGGATACCCACAATGTCTAGTGGCCGATCTAAAGTCAACCAAACAAGAGTTTCTAGATCTTGCAATTGCTTTTCGACAGAGCTGGTGACGCCATTGACATGGAGTAGACGTTGGGCACGGCCGATCGGTGGCGCGGCTGGATAAACCAGCAAATGACCGTCTTGTTGCTGTTCACTCAGCATATGAAATAGGATCTATTCTCTAATACAGACATCAACCGTGATCAAGATCACGCGATACAGGTGATCTTGATCCTGCCAGTGCCCATAGTCCCTTGGCATACTAGCAAAAGACTCGGTGCTATCTGAGTCGTCAATGGGGAACACATAGTATGCCGACAGACTTGGTTCAGTTTGTCGGTTTTTTATTGCCATTTACTAGGTTTACCGCATGAGGCCCATTGTATGTTTCCAGCACAACTCTTTGCGGAGAATATCTAGGGCTCTGCGATCGCTGCCTGCGAATAAAGGACTGACTTGACCCAAGACCTGCTCCACAAGTTGTGAGGCGAATGCCCCACCAGAGCGTAACAAATGGCTATAGTATCCAAATTGAGGTTGGTGTTGCCTATCCAGATGAAAGGCATGAATATCATCAGTCGTCATTGTCCAGACGGGTGTATTGACAGGCACCACTAAACTGGGAATGCCTTGGTCACCATAGGCGTCTGACTGATCATGCACCAGCACCCCGATGAGCACACACCACAGCAATGTCCGAGTCTCCCGAATCAAATCTGGGGTAAAGAATGGATCGGGTTGGCTCACCAAGCGAGGGCCTGAACTGAGATAGGCGGGGTTAAACAGTTGAGAGTTGTAGACCAGTCCAACAGCCCAATGCCGCTCTTCTGTTTCTAACTTCACAAAACAGCCAAACCCATAATCATCTGGACGAGGTGGGGTTAAAACTTCCATGTCATCATCCACTTGAATGACATAGTCACAGTGAGAATCTGACTTCACAACTTTTCCGAGTTTCATGATCAATGACCAAGGGGGAGCTGGATTAGGTTGATTGAATTCTAGACGCCTTTGCTGAAGACTGGTATGACCTTAAAAAGACTTTCGGGATTGCATCAGCACTCTCAACGCCTGCTTGAGTCAGGTTATAGCGGCTAACTTCAAGCTATTTGGGTTTAGCTTGAGAGCCGTGGGTGGGGCACGGTGGCGCACTGATAGAACGATCTAACCAGCCAACAGCTTGCTGTAAGCGAACTAGCCCTTCTTCAGATTGGTCATTGATTAAGAAAACAATTGCAGCAGCAGCTTGCTCTAGGGCTCGGGCTCGACGATTCCCTTTGAGACGATGCCAGTCTCCTGAGGTAATTGTCAACTGTTCTACTAGTTTTTGCGCTGTTGCCAAAGGGGAAGACTCTGTAGAGTTCGCTTTTTCATAAGCTGTAGGCGAATGTGTAGCCATAATTTTTCTTTCCATGCTCGAAGTTAAGGGTAGTGAGGGTACTCTAATTGTGTCAGGTTCAGATATTTACTGAATTCATGACTTTAATTGGGGCGGAGACAGAAATCCCTGTTACAATGCCCACTAGCGATTCCTGCGACGTTGGTGACTGCCAATATCGTTTTTTGATCTATACCTTTAACGATAGGGAGCCATTTGCTCGATGGCAGTATACCAAGCTTTTTCTTGGAAACTTTAAATCGAAGCTTTCAACTCCCACCTGGATGCTTCCAGGTCAAAAACTGAGGTAAGACGGCGTTGCGGGAAGAGCACCTACAATTTTTGCTCTTAAAGCAGAACCCCAGCCTATGAGCTGGGGTTCTGCGCTTAATAAAGATGGGGGCGGAGGGACTTGAACCCTCACGACCTTACCGGTCAACGGATTTTCATTCTCCCGCTGCTTTCGCAGCTACCAGGTCTGGTTTTGAGAATTGGACTCTCCCTTTACCCGCGCTGTAAACCAAGACAAAGCTTGAATAGCGTGAGGGTAGCTCCCGTCGAGTCTCTGCACCTTCCAAATCATGCCTGAGATGGCTTGGCTCAGGATTGCCTTGTCTGATAAGTTCAGATTTAGGTTTCCCTGAATTTGAGAGCATTCACTTGCAAGATTTCTCCTGTAAGGCTCAGCTTTCTAAGTCCGTAGCGTCTACCATTCCGCCACGCCCCCTTATTGCTTGGACTACAATAGCACGGGATTATGACAAGTTTGCAAATCATTTATGGTCCAATGTGGATGCTATGTATACACCTGTGGCTTCACAATTTATCACCTATGAAGTTTCCCTGCCTTAGAGAGTTCGATACATCAACATATCTATAAGCACCTTGTAATGCAGGTATCGCTCAATGCTGCCCAGAAAAAACTGGACTCATTCAACATCTGAGCGAGATCAATCGGCATCTTAATAAGTTGCTTTTGGTGAAATCTTTGGTGCTGCTCCCACCCTAATAGTTCATTCTGACAATCAGCGCCGCACTGCATAGATAAAAGATTTTATTGGCACCTGCAAAACTTATATTTGTTAAGTAGGATACGGAAGTTATTTTATTTTTCGTTTTACAATATAAATCTCTCAAGAACCTAAGGATTTTATACTTTCCATATAACATCCATCCCCGATTGATCAATCGGGGATTTTTAGTTCAATAGTTTCCATCTAAGTAGTATTGATACAAGCCAATACTCTTGGTTGAAAATTACATTTCATATACATTTATTAAGTTTGTCTGAAGACAGCAGAATATCCTTGTCGGTTTTTGAGAAATTGCCAAGAAAGTATCACCATCAGGGTAAACATATACACAGTGAGGGCAGTCCATAATAAGTGGTTGCTCTGCAAATACCAGCCTGAGATCGCAACAGGTGCAGATCCCAACCTCAAAGCCGTCAGTGCTGAATTCCGCAAGACCGCTCCCGCTTTGAGGCCGATAAAATATCCTTCTAGGACAAAAGCCACAGCAGTAAGACTCAACAGGGGTAACAACCAGAGCACATAAAGGTGAATGGTATGACTCACTTCTACATGACTCGTGAGCAACCCAAACACAAATTCTGAGAATAGAACTGGGAGAACGGTAAAAGGTAAAGAGATCAGCAGTCCAGGCACAACCGACGTATAGAGAACAGGCATCATCAGTTCTATCTCGCCTTTGCCTTTGCAGTTCCCGATTAGAGTTTTGGGGGCGAGGCCAACGCTATTGACCGTAAATTGGCTGAGAAGCGCAATTTGGAGCAAAAGCCCATTCTCTGCCAAGATCGTAGTCTCTAAAGCCGCGCTCAGATGAGTGAAGATAGCATAGACAGAAATCAGGGCCACAAAACGAATTAAGATGTTGCCTTTCAACAGCAACGTAGACCTGAAGGCAGGTAAACCCCAAACAGCAAACCCCAGCCGTTGCAGTGGATATTGGAGTAGGAGGATAAGAACGGCAACCGCGATCGCCACCAACCCACTCCGCAACCCTGCCAACCAAACAGCGCACTTACCACTGCTAATCAATAAAAGCGGGGTAGAAAACTTCTGTAATGAGTAGGAATTGATATGCCCATATCACACCCTTATCCTTTGCTTTAATCTGAGAGCATAGGGAGTTTCTAATGAACCTACAAAAATCTGATGCTGAGCATCTCAAAACTGTAAAATCTTAGCAGAAGTCACCCTTTCACCATCATTAATATCGCAGTAAAATAACTTATCTATTAGTTCTTTTCGATAGGTCTATACCAGATATAAATATCATAATGTCATTCAGATTTTAAACAAGCTTAGATATGGCTTAACCTTTTTTTTTACCTTAAATTAACCTGGACATCTGGTTCGGATTCATGATTTTTCAGCAGCCTAGTACCAATTTCTTTTCAGGCCATTACCTATTCTTAAATTATTCAATGTAGCCTCAAACATAGCAATCAGCAATCGTTAGTTCATGGCCATTAGTCGCAGAGAATTTCTGATATTTATGGGAGCAGCCACTAGTATGGCTGCCTGCAACTCAACAGGGATCCACTTAAACAGGCCCCAATCTCCCAACACCTCGACGGCCTCTATCGCCTTTAAGCCGGTCAAGTTACCGCTGCCATTAGCCATAGATGGGCTCTCCCTTGACCAGCAATTAGATGCCTTTAAGTCTTTTCAGGTCGAGGATGATTTGATCCTCCCTGAAGGCTATACCTATGACCCTATCGCCACCTGGGGCGACCCGGTTGGGACGTCCCGGTTTGGCTACAATAACGATTTTGTTTCTTATGTGGAAACGTCCTCTGACTCAGGTTTTCTGACCATCAATTTCGAATATATCAGTGGCAAAATCTGGATGCAGACCTATGAACAAGTCATTAGCAAATCTTTGCCGCTAGACGATGTCAGGACGGCCCTTAGCAAAACTCAAGGGCAGATCAATGCCTTTGCCCTTTCAGCAGCCAATCCTCTCAAAAGCCAGATTGAGGCCATTGCTAAGGAAGGTTTAATCGATCAAGGGATTGGTGTCATTGCTATCCAACCCCATAACCGTCGTTGGGCGCGAACGCCCTCTCCCCAAGATCGAAGAATCACTGGCATTTCGGGACTAGAGGACGGTCATTATTTGCAAGCAACGGGACCAGGAGTCGCAGTCTTCACCAAATCGAACAAACTAGGTTACGAGGATAATTTAGGCAGCCGCATTATCGGTACATTTCAAAATTGTGCGGGCGGCACCACCCCTTGGGGAACTGTACTCAGTGCCGAAGAGAATTTCCAAGATCAGGTTCCTGATCCTGTAATGGCCGATGGGTCTTCCTTTGATCCGTCTCATACTCCATTTATTTTGACTGAGGATAAAGTGGACGGCCGGGGCAATCCCTTTGGTCTGGCCGGAAATAAGTATGGCTGGATAGTAGAGGTTGACCCAAGTCATTCCAAAGATTATGGCACCAAGCATACCTGGCTAGGACGATATCGGCATGAAGCCGTCGCGGTCCATGCTGTCGCAGGCAAACCTTTAGCAGTGTATTCAGGATGCGATCGCAGAGGCGGTCACCTCTACAAGTTTGTTAGCTCAAGCAACGTCACGACCCCTACAGACAAGGCCAACTCTCGTCTTCTCAAACAAGGGATGCTATACGGTGCCCAGCTCCAACCCGATGGCACAGGCCAGTGGATCCCTCTGCAGCCAAGCACCGCCGTTAGCCCTGTGTTGCCAAGTCAGGTCTTGGGAAAATCCAATTCCGGTACCGTCACGCTGCCCAATCCAGATCGCCAACAAGGGGGGTACCGTTCCATGAATCGCGATCAGGATGTGTTGGCCTTCCAAAGAACCTTCAAAACTCTCGGTGACTTATATGCAGGCACTTCCCGAGAACAGCAAGGTGCCATTCTCATTGATGCTCACTACGCTGCCAATGCCGCTGGGATCACTTGCTTGGCTAGACCAGAAGATACCGTCTTCGATCCTCAGCAAAAGGCCTTATTCGTTGCCTTTACCTCCGGTGGACCTGGAGAAGATGGCGGACCGGACAAACAAATTTTCCAAGGTCCCAACGGTGAAATACCCTATGAATATGGCTGGATCATGAGAATCACAGAAGCAGAGGGAAATCCGGCTGCTACTCAGTTTCGCTGGAGAATGGTCGCAGTGGGCGGAGAACTGGCTGAAGGTGGTTTGGGATTTGCCAATCCCGACAACCTAGAAGTTGATGCCCAAGGCAATTTGTGGATGGTAACCGATATGTCTACAGGCCAGCACAATCTGGCGATACCCAACCGTTCCGGGGCAAGCCAGTCCGAACTCAGAAGTATATTTGGCAACAATACAGCTTGGTATTTACCGTTGTCGGGGATCCATGCGGGGCAAGCGTTCCCGTTTGCAATTGGTCCTGTGGATAGTGAACTCTGTGGTCTCTGTTTGCATCCCGATCAAAAAACGCTATTTTTGACCGCTCAGCATCCTGGTGAAGCTGGCGGCATTCGCCAAAATAGGGCAACTGAGACGCGGGACATAGCTATGCGCACGACCCAGGGCCAAGAATTTATCCAGTCTCGAACCGTTCCCATGGGGTCCAACTGGCCAGGGAAAGCAGCGACCGATCTACCTAAGCCGACCCTGGTTGCCATTTATCGGCAAGATGGCAACCCCCTCGCCTAAATCGGTTATACATTCTGATATCCAACTGTTCCGTTCACTCGTCCAACAGTAGTTCTAAGGAATTCAGACCATGCCTTTTACCTTATTGCAAGGTGTCTTTAAACCTGATGCTGGCGTGCCAGATGGCGATACCGTCCGGTTCGCCCCAGATAATCCAGACTTGCTGTTGGCGCTACCCCGTCGAGGCCGCTCTCCCCACATCAACACCGACAGCGGATGGAGGAGAGTATCAATTGTCAACTCGTGGAAACAGGCTCGGTTTATCCTTTCTTTCTCTATACACTGTTTGCAGAGTTACGAGAGGTGCTGACCGCAGCCACCATTACAGCTCGATCCTCAAACATAGGATTTTAGCCGCAGGATCAAACACAGTCTTCGCAGGCCGTTGATGTAGACCGCCAAGGGGTTCAAAGTTCTTCTGCGGTCACGGTATAACGGAACTGCTGGCCTCGCTCAAAGGAGCCTACCCAGACGGCATATTTCCCGGCAGGCAGCTGGTCTGCAATCCAACCTGCATCTTTGCCCTGTGCAGAATCATCCACACAATAAAGTCGATTTCCTGGACCTTTGACCAAGAGGGTTGTGTCCTGTTGGCTATTGACTTGCAACTTCAGTTTGTTAACGTTTTTTTTCAGCACCAGCATGTGATCCGGGTTGGGAGAACCATAGCCTAAACACATATTTTGCTGTGTATCTCTCTCTCCTACAATTCGATGGAGGGCTATTGCTCCTTTGGCATACCCCTTCACTGTTTGAGAACTAAAACCGGGTGCTAATTTTAGACTGGCAAAGTTGGCGGTATTGGCAGTTGCAACCAGCGAATCAGAGCAGATCATAGGTAAAGTTGTCATGAATACTGTCAATGGAATCCACCATCGTTGCCATTGTCTACAGCCCTTATGTTGTTTCATCCCTTTCACCTCAATGCCCAGTCAATAGACACTCTACGAGTTAGTTAGACGTGCACACCTTGATTAATGTTGCTCTACGATCAAGCGTGCCCAGGTCCTCAACCTATTCTTACGTTGATAAGCTGTCTAAGCTCAGGGGAATGAGAACTCCCTCTGTCGTTAAACCGAGCTGGATCTGTTCTTGAGAGTGGATAGCTTTTCCTGTGAGAGCACACCGTATTTCTGCTTGGGCTATGGCTGGAAAAGAAGCTGAGATTTGGCTGGGCTGGATTGCAGGTGTAAAATCTCCTGATTTTTGCTGCACATAACTCCAGAGAATGTCGCGAATTAGGGCCTGATAGCCTTGATGGCCTGAGAGATTTTTGAGCTTATCCTTCAACGCTCGCTCCAGCCGAATACTGGTCACCTGCATCTCAGTGGTCGGTACAGAATGAGTGATAGACATGAATAATTCCTCAATAATCAAGACAGCCTAGACACATTGTACTACGATTGTAGTATATTTGACCTAGTTGCCGCATTAGGTTACAAGTGAATGTCAAAAGCGTGCTAACGCAGTAGGAACAAACCTGAATCAGTAAGATAAATCCTAAAAACAGCCAGTTCTGAATCATTAACAAGGAGTTTGGTTGTAAATCTAGTGGGGGGTTGAGGGCAATGTTGAAGTTTAACTACGACAAGCAAGGCATCATTTTAGAGACAGTAACAGATCCCATTGAAGAAGTGGTCAATCGACGGGTGTTACTAGCAGTGCGCACTGCTCAACCCATTCATCTACAACCTAGTTTCATTTCCCTAGTTGTTCCCTCTGAAGTTCCCGAATTAGGAATTCTGGAGGCAGAGCTAGCTCAAATCGATTGCGATACCGTTTTTTCATGCGCAATGCTTCCTAATCCACTCACCAAACAAACTCAGCCGCTGGATAATGTCCGTCGTGATATTGAAGTCATTATGCGGGGGGTATGGCTGACCCACCATCCTGAAACAGAAGAGGGACTATTTCTAACTTCACTTACCTCTACGATTGAGAAACAAATTGAGGAGTTATGGACGTATCAACCCACTGCTTCGTCATAATGGATGAAGAGCAACCGCAGGATGGATTTTTAAGGTCCGATTCTGGGTAGAGTAGAAATGCTGAACCAACGATTGAGAAATTTATGTCCCTTGAAATGCTGCGGACGCTAGTGTGGACAGATTGCCGTCTAGCACTCGTCTTTTTGCTGCTTTGTCCTTTTGGTTTATTGGTTTGGGCAATCATTGAAAATGCCCAACCCCTCAGTCGACTCTTAGTAATTTATTGGCGAGTTGCCAGTTTGTTACTCATTACGATGTATTTGATGATGGCTCAAGTCCCTTTGAGTTTCATCACGCTTTTTTTGGCCTTGCTTCTGGTTCCAGCAAGTCTCTGGTTTTGGGTTGACCTCAATGAAGAAATTGATGATCGCCGTGGCAAACTTAAAGTAGCACTAACGGCTTGGCGCTGGGCCACCACCTTATTCTGCCTGGTGTCAGCGGTAGGGCTTTCCCCTTCTCTAGGATGTGCGGGGTCTAACGCTGCGATCGCAACCCCCCAATGTCAGGTCTGGCTAGAGCCGGCTTATGGGGTTGCCGCCTTCGTTCATTCCAGTTCTAGCGTAGGTCGAATTAATATCCTTGCCATGCTTGCGTTGATTTTGTACGGGTTCTACTTTGGTTATTTTCTGTTGTTTCGTCTCTCCAAGCAGGGACGTTCCGCGACAGGTTACTAGGTAATTTTAGACTCATCGCATTGGGTAAATGACTGCAGGACATCGGCTAGAACAATACACGTTGCAATGCCCTCAAGAAGTATTGATCGTCAAGGCTAAGATTGAGGGTGAGCTAGATGAGATTGCCATTTTTCGCGGCTGTTCTAGTTCACTGATGCGACCCACTGCCTTCGATATTGATATTCCTATCTTGCCTGACGAGGCCATCATTCTGTCAATTGATCGGTTGCAAGGTCCCTACGACCCAGCTCACCCCCAATATTTACAACAAGGGCTGTCCTGGGAAGACTTTACCCCTCTTTTAACTCAACTGGGTCTATAAAAATAGAGAGTTGATAAGAGTACTCAACTCTATTCACAGCACTGAAGTAGCTGGAATCCATCGACAGGGCCATCTGCATCATCGCGATTCAAGATATCTCTGTCTTGTCTGGCAGGTGCAAGATTCTCAGCGAGTTTGATAGGCTGAATGATATTGAGACTGTATGCAAACACTGTTAAATTCGGAGTGCCATGGACAATTCTTTAGCCACCACTTATTTGGGACTCTTCTTGGTCTTGCTTTGTTTGGCGGGTTGGTTCGTTTTTCGCCAAGTACTAAGAACCCGCAAGAATGAACTGACGATTTCCAGACTAGAAGCCAAGTTCAAAAAAGAAGTCGGCTCCGTCGAAGAATATTATCAGCTCGGCAGTATCTACTTAACTAAAAAACTATATGTTCAAGCGGTGAATCAACTTAAAAAAGCCTTAAAAGCAGCAGAGGCAGAAATCAGTACGGTAGCCGTTGACGCTGCCAAGACAGACGAGGATGTAGACACCTCTGACGCCACACCCATTGGGGAACCCTTAGCGCCGATATACAATGCTTTAGGCTACGCCTATTTTGGCCAAGAGCAATTTGATTTGGCGATTCGCAACTACAAAGAGGCCCTCAAGTGCAAAGCCAACTACCTAGTGGCGATGAATAATTTGGCCCATTCCTATGAGCGCAAGAAACTAATGCGGCAAGCCTTAGAGACCTATGACCAGGTTTTATCTCAAGATCCTGGCAATGACACGGCTAAGCGCCGTTCTCGGTCTCTACGTAAACAAGTCGTGGTTTCTGGGTAGGTTTGATGCCAGGTGCTCTAATGTACGACGACGAAGAGATGTATGTTGTTCTGGAAACAAATCGGCCTGAGCAGCTCATCTCTGCAGCCGAACTCCTCAGCAAGCTAGAATCTGTGTTGGCGGACCAGCAAGAAGATTTGCCCCAGGATCTACAATCTATAGCGACAGTGACTGAGCAAGCGAAATATCTGCTAGCCACCTCCTGTGAACTGGATATTGGGCCGAGTCAGTTCTTGCAATGGTATGTAGTGCGCCTAGAGAAATAAGCGCACCCGCAAATAGCTACCGCTATTAGTTCTAGTTCTATAGTTTCTTGCTAAGGGTGCCCCGCTGCGCGCGGTGCATTGCTCGCAACACGGCTGCTGGATCAACTAGTTTGCCTCTATATTTGAGGGTCCAATGCAGATGAGGTCCAGTGGTACGCCCCGTCATGCCGATGCGGCCAATCCGTTGACCCGCCCGAATGGTTTGCCCTTGGCGAATCCGTAACCCACCATCAACGACATAAGACCCTTTACTATCTCTAGCAACATGACCCTGCATATGGCAGTAGACATGTACCCAAGAACCAGATTGCACCCGAACAGAAGTACCGCAAGCAGTATTGTCGGACACGCTCACGACTCTGCCAGACCACCAGTTGCGAATATAGCTACCTGTCGGGGCTGCAAAATCGAGACCTGTATGAAATTCTGAAGAATATCCCCCTGTTGGGGACGAGCGATAGCCGAAGGGAGAGGTATATCCCTGAAAGTTCTCTACCGGGAAAGAGCCGTTGCGCCAAATACCAGTTCCTACGGCGACTTGAGGAGCCTGATTGCCGATGGCTTGCTGACTGACAATGGGGGCTAGACTCAGCCCTAATAGACTTGCACCAGCCATAGATAACCAGCGGTTTCGTTTCATTGCAGAACTCCTATATTGATGACCCCAACTTGCACGACTGATAAGAGCTCAGTCCAAAACGAAAAAAAGAAAACATGAATTCTCTTATAGCGTCATGCCTAGTATCTGTCAATGCTTCAGTGCCAGGTTTTTGAACTCCAGAAGACAGAACCACATCTTTTCTAAGAAAGGGTGCCTGCACGAATTGAAGCTCTGATGTGTTGACTCAAATCCAGTTGTTACAGTTCCTGGGTCTCATCATCAGCTTTATGGCTAGTATGCACCCACAACTCGGTAATCTTACGACAGGTATTCTGCAAGGTCAGGGCTTAGTTTTTAGTCATTTTGACCAGCAGCGATCGCACCCTCCTGCTCTGTGAAGGAAACGCCCGACGAGGTTAGACTGAAGCAATGGGAAAGACCACCGACAAGTATTCTCGACTTCGCAAGCTAGGCCAATACCTCCGTCCTCATTGGCGAAATGTCCTGTTGGGGGTTCTGGCTCTTTTAGCGGTCAATGGCCTGGGTACTTACTTACCTCTTTTAATCCGCAATGCCATTGATGACTTAGAGGTAGCCTTTAGCTTTAGCCCCATTCTTCGCAATATTTTATTAATTGCGGGTCTGGCCTCTTTGATGTGGTGTATTCGCATGATCTCCCGCATTTTATTGTTTGGGGCAGGCCGCCAAGTCGAATTTGACCTCAAACAAAAGATTTTTGAACATCTACTGTCTCTAGAACCTTCGTATTTTGCAACCAATACGGCAGGTGACTTAATTAGTCGATCGACCAGCGATGTGGATAATGTCCGCCGTCTGGTCGGCTTTGCGGTGCTCAGTCTCGCCAATACCTTATTTGCCTACACTTTGCGCTTGCCTGTGATGCTGGCCATTGATCCGGTTTTGACGTTGGCTGCGATCGCCGTTTATCCCCTCATTCTGCTTTTAGTTCAGACCTTTAGTCATCGCCTACGCAGTGAGCAATTAGCAGTGCAACAAGCTCTCTCTAATTTGAGCGAGCTGGTGCAAGAAGATATGAGCGGCATCTCCTTAATTAAAATCTATGCCCAAGAAACCAACGAGCAGACAGAATTTCAGCAGCTCAATCAAGCATTGCTAGACGCTAATCTCAAGCTGGCCAAGACACGTAATACCCTCTTTCCTGTGTTGGGGGGGATGGCGAGCATCAGTTTATTGGTCTTATTAGCACTCGGCAGTCGAGCGATTCCATCCGGCAGTATTAGCGTCGGCGATTTTGTCGCCCTATTGCTATACGTAGAACAACTGATATTTCCCACTGCCCTGCTAGGTTTCACAATTACGGCTTACCAGCGCGGCGAAGTTAGCATTGACCGGATTGAAACAATTCTGGGTGTAGAGCCACACATTCAAAGCCCAGAAACAGCTTTGCCTTTGGCTAAGCAGCAGGTCCAGGGTCACCTCAAGGCGGAGAATCTAACATTTACTTACCCTGGAGCAGCTATTCCTTCCTTGGATCAAGTCACTTTTCAGGTTCAGGCTGGAGAAACCGTAGCCATTGTGGGTCCCGTAGGTTCCGGTAAATCAACTTTGGCGAATGCGGTTCCCCGCCTGTTAGACATTGCACCAGGACAACTATTTGTGGATGACCATGACATTACTCAGGTGCATTTGCAGGATCTCAGAGCTGCCATTGCCTATGTCCCTCAAGATAGTTTTTTGTTCAGCACCAGTTTAAAGAACAATATTCGTTATGGAAACCCCCTTAGCGATGCCTCAAACGTTGAATATGTGGCGAAGCAAGCCCAGATTCATGATGAGGTCCTCAACTTTCCTCAACGCTACAGAACGCTTGTGGGCGAACGGGGCATTACCCTTTCTGGGGGACAGCGACAAAGAACGGCTTTATCTCGGGCTTTACTCGTGGACGCTCCCATTTTGATCCTGGATGATGCCCTCTCCAGCATCGATAATCAAACTGCAACCGAAATTCTCAATAACCTCTCAAGTGGCACCCAGCGGAAGACGGTTATCTTTATTTCCCATCAGCTCTCAGCAGCGGCGATCGCAGATCAAATTTTGGTGATGGATCAAGGCAGAATCGTGCAAATCGGCACTCATGAGCAACTGGTCCAGCAGTCTGGTCTCTATCAAACCTTGTGGAACCAACAAAAACTAGAAGAGCGTCTTGTCAAGGACCCGAATTAACCCAGTTATTTTGTCTGGTCCGTTGACGGCCACCATCGCTAATTTTCGTGTTCCGCAGCTCAAGACCAAGCAATACAGTGGTTTTCATGCAGGTGTTTTTATCTCTTGCAAAGGACTAACACCCGCTTTTTGCAAAATCTCTGGTATCAGATCTTCTCGACGCACCGCCATCATATGCACGCCTTGGCAGAGTTGACGGGCCAACTGCACCTGTTCAGCAGCAATGGCGATTCCCTCTTGCAGTGGATCGGTTGCTTTTTCCAAACGATCAATCATCGTCTCGGGAATGTTCACACCGGGAACACAGCGATTGATAAACCGCGCATTCTTGGCTGATTTGAGCAAAAATATACCCGCTAAAATAGGTTTGTTGGCTTGACTGGCAATCTCAGTCATAAATTTTTCGAGACGATCAAAATCAACAATCAATTGACTTTGGAAAAATTGGGCTCCAGCCTCTACTTTACGCTCAAAGCGACTTTGGAGGCCCGACCAACTGGCCAACTGGGGATCGACGGCTGCCCCAGCCCAGAGTTGCGTGGGACCATCGGGCAAGGGTTTCTCGTTATTATCTATGCCGTTGTTGAGTTGGTGAATGGTCTGCAACAGCCGTACGGATTCCAAATCGAACACAGCTTTAGCTTTAGGATAGTCTCCAGCTTTGATCGGGTCTCCTGTAAGAGCCAGAATATTGTGAATGCCCAAGGCATGGGCTCCCATTAGATCAGCTTGCAGAGCAATGCGGTTGCGATCGCGACAGGCCATCTGACAAATCGGTTCAATGCCATGTTGGCGCAGAATAGCCGCTACTACAAGGGAACTCATGCGCAATACGGCTCGACTGCCGTCGGTAATGTTCACAGCATGTACCCAATCTTTAAGCTGCAACGCTTGTTGCAGCATATGCTCTACCGAGCCCCCTTTGGGCGGCATCACTTCTGCTGTTACTAAAAATTCCCCAGCATGAATTGCTGACTGAAATCGACTTTTAGTTGGCAATGACAGGAGTCCAGACGATTCGGTTACTGGAGGTGTAGGGAATATCATAAAAAATTGTGAGACAAGCTAGTAGGAATCAACTTCGTATCTACTGTCAATAATGGGTCTGTCAAAATAGTATTAGCATCCCGACAATTATTGTTCCCAAAGTTTGAGACTCTATTCTCACCAACCGTCTACTTAGACACAGACTCAAGATCCAGGAGAGAAGAATTCGACAGAGATGCGATCGCTCTTTTTTACTCCCAATTCTGCCGCCCGTCCACCACGGAGTTCAATCACCTGATCAATGGTTTCACCCGCAGGACCATAAGTTGGGCAAGGCGCAGATTGACAAGGAGGAGCGCTGCTCTGAACGTAAATCACCTCACCATCGCGCAGAAAAATCATATCTAAATCAATCAGCACATTTTTCATCCAAAAGCTGACGGGGCGAGGTGGGCTAAAGGGAAATAACATTCCTCGATTATCAGCTAAGGTTTCTCGACTCATTAATCCTGTAGCTTGTTCTTGAGGCGTTTGAGCTACTTCCAATTCTACAAGCTGGTCATTGATCGTAACCTGCGCTGTGATTGGCAAAAGCTGTGCAGGTTGCGAAGAGACAGTCACCGCAGGCTGTATAGCTTGGGGCTGGGAAGGTACCGCCGTTGGCGTAGAAGAGGGCTGACAGCCCAACATTAACACCCCAGCCACAAAGCCAAACAAGTGTAAACATCGGTGTTGACGATCAAAACTCTCGAAGAACATATCTAACTTTACGAAATGATGAGACTGGGGTTAGCTCTACCGCTTCAGCATCGACCCCAGAAATTTTGGCATTGATACTTTACTCATCAGCCTATACTTATTTCGCTCATGAGTCGGCAACTTTGCCAACACTGACTCATGAGCAGTAGCTAAATGCCTTAAGTATTGCGTTTGGCCACTTCATGTGCAGAATTTAAGTTAAATAGCATATTCAACGACTGCATTGCTTTGCGCCGCACTTCAATATCTTGCTGAGCCCGTAATTGAACCATCGGATCATGCAAAATCTTATTAACAATCCCCCGGGTCAGGGCCTCAATCACCTCTTGGTGTTTCTCAGCAAACTCTGTTCCTAGTCGAGATAAAGCTTTTTCCAATTCTTGTTCTCGAATAGATTCTACTTTTGTGCGCAGATTACTAATGGTAGGAACCGTTTCCAAAGAACGCCACCAAACATCAAAACTGGAAACCTCTTCTTCTAAGAGACATTCGGCCTCTATGGCCATCTGTCGTCGGCTTTCTTGGTTTTGCGCAACGACTGCCTCTAAATCGTCCACATTAAAAGCTTTGACTTGGGGTAGCTCATTGACATTGCTATGCACATTCCGAGGCACCGAAATATCAACGATCATGCAAAACTGGCGTTCGCAGATAATTGGCTCTAGAATTTCCCGATCAAGCAGCGTTTCAGTGGAAGCCGTGCTGGTGAAAATAAGATCGGAGACAGCTAAGACATCGGACATATCAGCCAGAGTATGCAATTGCAGATTGGCATCTTGGAATTGACCTGCCAATTGCTCAGCACGTTTCAAGGACCGATTCAGAATGGTAATTTGGCTGGCCCCCTTACTGAGAAGATGTTTGACCAGCAGACGGGACATTTTACCCGCCCCAATAATAGCAACCCGATGGGCAGATAAATCTTCAGTTTTCATCTGCGCCAGTTCGACTGCAGCCGAACTAATGGATACAGCCCCGGTGCCTATACTGGTCTCGGTGCGGACCCGTTTGCCAGCAGAAATGGCTTGCTTAAACAAACGGTTGAGGATGGGACCAGCACCACTATATTTCTGGCTCATTTTGTGAGTTTGCTTCACCTGAGACAGAATTTGCCCTTCTCCTAAGACCAAGCTATCTAACCCTGCCGATACCCGCATTAAATGCATAACAGCATCTTGATGCAAGAGGATGAACAAATGCTGGCGCAGCTCCCAGAGAGGGATTTGACTCCACTCCGATAGAAACTGCGTCAGCTCACGAATACCATCGTCGGTTTCTTGCGCCACCACATAAACTTCCATGCGGTTACAGGTGCTTAAAATGGCAACCTCCTCCAGATGAGGGTAGGTCTGCAACTGAGCAGTTGCCTTTTCTTTGGCATCATCCGGAATACTGAGTTTTTCCCGAACATCCACTGGCGCTGTTTTATGACTTAAACCGACAACCGCAATATTCATGTGTTCTCCTTCACTGTTTATCTAGCCGCGTCGTTTGAGAAATACGAACTTCAGACTTTACAAGCAACAATTGTGCCTAGTTCAACTGAAGTGCTTTTGGACGTTTAGGTGTTTCAAACATATGAATCGTGTCCACAAATCGAACGGTACTCGACTGAGTAGAAATAACCAGAGATTGGGTTCGAGCCCCACCCCCAAAGAAGCGAACTCCTTTCATCAGAGTGCCAGGTGTAATCCCACAGGCAGCGAACAGAACGGTTTCGCCACCAGCAAGTTCTTCAGCGGTGTAAACGCGATCGGGATCAGAAATTCCCATTTCTTTGAGTCGAGCTAGGTTGCTTTCCTTGCTCTCACCAATCAAGCCGGTTTTGACGACATCGGGATCGTAAACGAGCTGGCCTTGGAAATGTCCGCCTAGAGCGCGCATGGCAGCGGCTGAAATGACACCTTCTGGTGCAGCACCAATGCCCATAAGGGCATGAATATTTGTACCCGAGAAGGCACAAGAGAGGGCTGCTGAGACATCACCATCTGTAATCAGGCGGACTCTAGCACCCGCATCCCGAATTTCCTTGATCAGGTCGTTATGGCGTTCGCGTTTCATGACGACGACGACCAACTCTTCAATGGAGCGATCCAGCGCTTCAGCTAAGATTTTTAAGTTCTCGGTGGCTGACTTATTGATATCAACTTTGCCTTTAGCCGCAGGGGGTGCCGCTAGCTTTTTCATATAAAAGTCAGGCGCAGCAAACAATCCACCCTTCTCAGAAATCGCAAGGACCGCCATGGAGCCGTTTTGGCCATAGGCTACCAAGTTGGTCCCTTCACAGGGGTCTACAGCAATATCGATTTCTACTAACTCATCTGGGTTACAAAACTGAGCGGCGTCGGGTTGGGTACAAATCCCTAGTTCTTCGCCAATAAACAGCATGGGGGCATCATCCCGCTCCCCCTCTCCAATAACGATGCGGCCTCGCATATGGATCTTGTTCATGCGATCGCGCATGGCTTCTACTGCAACATGATCTGCAGTATCTTTCTCTCCTTTTCCCATCCATCGTGCTGAGGCGATGGCTGCTTGCTCCACCACCTCAATGATTTCTAGGCCGATGACGTTATCCACGCAAAGATTCCTCCTAAATGCCTGACTGTGTCTTGCGTCTGAGTCTTAAAGCTATTGCTTAATATTTAATTCTGTATCTTTAAGTACCAGTTTAATAGTCTATCAGACCGCTGATACACGCTTGTAGGGGATTTCTGCAGGAATTTGCATTAAGTTTTTCAACCTTCTATCCAGGATGTTCTTCTGTAAGGGTTAGAGAAAATCAGGATAGGGGAGATCGTTGTCGTACTATCTCTGTCTACTTAACGATGGTATTAAACATCGTCAATGTCAGCCTCATCTGAGCTTGAGTAAACGGGTGACAATTCTGACTGCTTTCTATCAAGCGCACTATCTCAGCTTCAAAGCTATTTATCTACCAGCAGTCTCTCCAACTCGGTCAGAAGCATGTCCTCATCTATTGAGCTATCACCACTGCGCAGAATGGATACCCTTCATACTGAGAGGAAGTCTGAAGTTCAAGTTTTTGCCAATTTAACCCGTGATGATTTTCTTAATCTGCTTCAACCCTTTGGCGGTATAGGGAGCATATCGCCAGCCTAGATCTAGCCAAAATGCATGTTTTAAAACACTTTTGTGATGGGAGAAAGTATCGAAGCTAGCTTTGCCGTGATAGGTACCGATGCCGCTGTCACCTACACCTCCAAAAGGTAGAGCTTGTAGTCCCACCTGCATCACTGTTTCATTAATACAGGCTCCCCCAGAAGAGGTAGAGCTAAGCACTCGTTTTTGCTTTTGTTTGTTAGTAGAGAAGAAATACAGGGCTAGGGGTTTTGGTTGAGCATTAACCTGTTTAATCGCTTCGTCCAAGCTCTCATAGGTCAAAATCGGTAAAATTGGGCCAAAAATTTCTTCTTGCATAATTGGATCTTGCCAGGTGATCTCATCCAACAAGGTGGGGGCGATATAGCAAGTGTCTGGATCTGTTTGGCCGCCCAGAATGGTCGTGCCATTGTCCAAAAAACTGGCCAGCCGATTGAAATGACGTTGATGAATCAGGCGGCCAAAGTCAGGGCTAACGGCAGGGTTGTCGCCATAAAAATTGTGAATTGCCTGTTTCAAGTAGGTCAAAAATTTGGCTTTAATGCTGCGATCAATCAGCAAATAATCGGGAGCAATACAGGTTTGCCCAGCATTGATGAACTTACCCCAGGCAATCCGTTTGGCTGCGTGCTCGAAGTGAATTTCAGCATCGACAATACAGGGACTTTTACCCCCTAACTCTAGGGTGACGGGGGTGAGGTGTTCTGCCGCTGCCTTCATCACCTCGCGGCCAATAGCCGTTCCTCCGGTGAAGAAAATATGGTCAAATTTCTCAGCTAATAGGCGTTGGCTGGTTTCGGCCTCACCTTCAACAACCGCAACATAGTTTTCAGGAAATGTGTTCTTAATCATCTTGGCCAATACCTTAGAAGTATGTGGCGCATGTTCTGAAGGCTTGAGAATGGCACAGTTTCCCGCTGCGATCGCACCTGCCAAAGGCGTAATCAACAGAGAGAAAGGATAGTTCCAAGGGGCAATAATCAGTACCACCCCTAAGGGATCCGGTTGGATCCACGCTGATGATGGAAAGAGTTCTATACCTGCTGTTACCCGTTGGGGTTTCATCCAGGATTTGAGTTTTTTCAGGGCCAAGTCAATTTCGCTCAAGGCCCCTATTTCGAAATAGGCTTCAAAGGCAGGTCGGCCCAGGTCGGCTTTAACCGCGGCAACGATATCATCTTGGCACTCCACAATGGCCTGCTTGAGCTTTTGCAGTTGCGCTAACCGAAATTCGTAGGCGTGGGTCTGCTCAGTATTGAAGAACTCTCTTTGAGCAGCGATGAGTTGCTGCAGGGGGGAGGTTGTGATTTGAGTGGTCATTTGCAAAGTCTCTAACGTCTCTGGGGGGGATGCCTAGCTACCTTCAGGATAAGCAGTTTTATGATGCTCTACCCAGATTTTAATTTAGGCTGACCATTCTGGATGGGTACCCTGTCCCCAAAATCCATCAATTTGGTGACAGTGATATCTCCCAGAACTTTGAGCAGATGGTGTGGGGGTAAAGAACGGCGAATGCGATCGCGTCGATTCACCTCTGAAACCTCTCCATAACCGCTACTGCACAAGTGCCACAGGTGCCAAGCCCATGACAATTAATCACCCGAGCCTGAGCATTGTGAGATCTACTTCGTTCTCTAGCAAAAATTGTGAGATCTACTTCGTTCTCTAGCAAAAATTGTGAGATCTACTTCGTTCTCTAGCAAAAATTGACGCAATTTAAGCTACATAATCTTCGGTCAAATATTTTCTTGCAGGGTTTAATTTGCACTCTGTATTTTGGGAAAACTAAATCACAGCATCACGTTCTGGTCTTGTTTTATAGGCTTGAGTAGTGGTGCCTATAGTTTGGTGACAGCAAGGGAACAACATGACAATTTGGTATTTCAACTACGGTAGCGATCGCCTGGGACCCTTCGACGAAAAACAGGCTATCGATCAAGCCAAGCAGAACCCCAATGGATACTGCTGGCGTCAGGGATTCACCGACTGGTTACCCATTACGCAAGTCGCAGAACTTCGAGGCGATGCTGTTGCTGCTGTGCCACCGCCACCCCCGATAGGACTGGGCAAAGCCCATGAGATTGACTATCAAATTTTCGGAGAGGATATGCAGTTCGTGGAAGTCGAACTCGATCCAGGCGAAAGTGCCGTGGCCGAAGCTGGAGCCATGATGTACAAAGATGCTGTTGTGCAAATGGAAACCGTATTTGGTGATGGATCAACCCCAGCGGCCCAAGGCGGCTTAATGGATAAGCTAGTTGGGGCAGGAAAACGGCTTGTCACCGGGGAAAGCTTATTTACAACAGTCTTTACGCATGGGGGACCCCAGGGAAAAGCCCATGTTGCCTTTGCTGCCCCTTATCCCGGTACCATCATCCCAGCGAAATTGAGTGACTATAGTGGGCGTTTAATTTGTCAAAAAGATAGTTTTCTCTGCGCAGCCAAAGGAGTGCAAATTGGCATCCATTTTCAGAAAAAGATTCTGACAGGGCTATTTGGGGGAGAAGGCTTCATCATGCAAAAGCTAGAAGGCACGGGTTTGGCCTTTCTACATGCGGGGGGAACGGTGATGCAGCGTGATCTAAAGGCAGGCGAAACGTTACATGTAGATACAGGCTGTCTGGTTGCCCTCACCGACTCGGTGCATTACGACATCCAACAAGCAGGCAATGTAAAATCTGTGATCTTTGGCGGCGAGGGATTATTTTTCGCCACCCTAACCGGACCTGGACATGTTTGGTTGCAATCCCTCCCTTTCTCTAGGATGGCAGGACGCATGTTGGCGTCCGCTCCTCAAAGACCTGGTGGCGGCGGTCGCGGTGAGGGATCTTTACTGGGCACCCTAGGCGATCTGCTAGAGGGAGATAACTTCTAGCAAATCTAATTTGCTCATAGGCGTGACTGTCAAGAAAGCATGAGGACTTAGGCTGCCAGTTAATTTTGTTGAGCCCTTCCAGGTCAAGGGTTCAGATATTGGGAACGATGGTCCTAATAAAAACCACCTCAGGCAGCTTGACCACCCACCGCCATCAATCGGATCCATCGGTAATTAGAAGCAATTGCTTCTGCAAAGGTGGGATAAACGACGTAGTTAACACCGAATTCCTCACAGACTTCAGACACGATGGGGGCCAGTTGGGGATAGTGGATGTGACAAACTTGGGGAAAGAGGTGATGAATGGCTTGATAGTTCAATCCACCCACATACCAATTTAAAATAGGATTACGAGGGGCAAAGTCTGCTGTGGTTTTGAGCTGAAAAATAGCCCACTCATCCTCAACTTGGTTCGTTTCTGGATTGGGCTTAGGAAAGTCTACAGACTCCAGCACATGAGCCAGCATAAAAATTTCACAAACGATGACTCCATAAGTCATATAGGCAATTGACAAGCCAATCCCAATTTCCAAAGGAGAGTAGCCCACAGCAAAGGGAATGCCGATAAAGAAGGTAAAACCAATCAGCCGACCTCCCCAAAACATGAGATAGTCCAGCGGTTGTCTGGGGGGCAGCGCATGTCCTTGGTAATCTTCGTTGAAGATAAATCTCTGTACATCTCTGGTGTACCAGTAAAAAGGAATAAAGGGATAGATGAACCAAATCCAAAAGTGTTGGAATCGATGGTGAGACTGATGCTCAGTATGAGGGGACATACGTACAACCCCGTCTCCCTCAATTTCGTTGTCATACCCTTCTAAGTTGGTATAGACATGATGCAGTTGATTGTGGCGAAACTTCCAGAGAAAACTGGAAACACCAATAATGTCGTATGTGAAACCAACCACACGATTGACTAAGGGGCTAGAAGAGTACCCGCCATGATTGGCATCATGGCCAATACTCATACCAAAACCAGCGACACCTATCCCTAGGGCAACACAGCCTAAAACTTTGATGGCGATACTCGGTGGACCAAAAAGAATAATTCCCCAAGCGGCCAGCGTCCAAGCAATGATCACTGCTGTTTTAAAGTACATTGCTGGATTGTCTCTGGGTTGGAGGTTGTTTGTAGTGAAATATTGGTCCACTCGCCGGTTCAATTCTTTCCTAAACCCGATGTTTTTGGCAAAGGTCACTTGTGAATTTGTCAATTTCGATACCTACTGAGTTGATCGAATTTTATATCTAAACCTTGCCCATAACCGAGAAATACTAATTTTCGGATAGTTATCTTAATCAAAAATCTAGGATCACACATACCGATATTTCCGAATTCATAAATACATCAGGCAATCCTGAGATTGACGACGATTCAGTGCGAATTATCTTGGCGATGGCCATTAGCGCAGTATTAGGTCGTCCGCAGGACTTAGCTCCTCCCTCAGATGCAGGCCAATCGGAGACCATCACAACTCCAACAGTAGCGACCCTTCTTCAGTAATTACGGCTCAACAAATCTGCTGTCTAGGGGGTCGGAAACAACGGCCCTACTGTATCAGATTGCCACTGGGGATATTTCTCCATGATCTGGTGAAAAATTCCTGAATTCAAAAAGTTTGTCAGCCAGTCTTGCAGGTCAGACCAGGGCTGCTGATCAAACCAAGCTCTATCAGCATTGGCAAATTGACGGACAAAGGGTGCGATCGCGCGATCGGCCAAGGATACGCGCTCACCAAATAAATAGGGTGTTTGGTTAAGCTGCTGATTCAGTTTCTCTAGGAACCGAGATCCGGCAGCGCGATGCTGCCGAGCATCCGTGTTTTCATACCGCTGAGCATACTTGTATCGATCCAGATGGTATTTAAAGAAACCATCACATTCAGCAATCAAGGCTTGCATGGTTGCCATAGACCCTTGCTCAGGTTTGAGCCATGCTTCAGGATCATTTTTGCCGAGCGCCCACAACATAATGTCTAAGCTTTCTTCGAGAACAGAGCCATCCAAGTCCACCAGCACCGGGACAGTCCCTTTAGGTGAGATATCCAGCATCGCTTGCGGTTTATCTCGTAGGACCACTTCTCGCAACTCGCAAACTTGGTGACTAATGCTAAGGGCCAGTCGAGCCCGCATTGCATAGGGACAACGTCGAAAAGAATAGAGAACTGGATAGGATTCCATCAGAACTAGCAGTTGGCATCCTGCTGGTGGCGGGCATATTTGGCTCCAATATGAACTTGGTGACGATGCTTTGCTAGCTCGACCTGGCGTTGGCGTTCAGCCAATCGTTGTTGCTGCGCTGCCGTTTTGGATCCATAGCAGTGGGGACAACTGATGCCTGGCACAAATAAGTCTGAGGCCATATCTTCCTGACTAATAGGATTGCGGCAGGCTCTACAGAGTTCATATCGGCCTGGTTTTAAGCCATGAGCCACCGCAACGCGCTCATCAAAGACAAAACAATCCCCTTGCCATTGGCTGTCTGCTTCTGGTACACGCTCCAAATAGCTTAAAATACCGCCTTCAAGGTGATAGACCTCATCAAAGCCCTCCTGCCGCAACAGTGCTGTTGATTTCTCACAGCGAATGCCACCAGTACAAAACATAGCCACTTTGGGCTTGTGGGCTAGAGCCGCCTGCTGTTGCAACCATTCTGGTAATTCAGAAAAACTTTTAGTATGGGGATTGATTGCCCCTTCAAAAGTCCCAATCGCCACCTCGTAGTCATTCCGCACATCAATGACCACTACATTGGGATCGGCTAACAATTGGTTCCAATCTTCGGGTTTTACATATTGACCCACCGTTTGAGTCGGATCGAGGTCAGGCACACCCATTTTGATGATTTCTTGTTTGAGGCGGACCTTCATTCGGTAAAACGGTCGCTGCTGTGTCAACGACTCCTTAGGGCGCAAATCCGCCAAACGGTCATCTTGGCAAAGCCAGTCAAACACGGCATAGACATCCTGGGGTAGGCCTGAGATCGCGCCATTAATGCCTTCATGGGCGAGCAGAATTGTCCCTTGAACATGATGATCTTCACAACACGTCAACAGCGGAGTTTTCAACTCCGCAAAGTCTGGGAGTTCAACAAACTTATAAAACGCAGCAGTTAGAAATTCAGGCATCAAGAACACTCGGAGAATTGGAGATGAGTTAGCTCGGCAACATCCTATCTTCACCGGGAAAGACATGACCAGCATCGCTGCCTACCATGTTAAAACACAGCCTGACAGTGTTGATACAGAAAATGTTGATGCAGAATAAGTGAAATCAGCGATCGCCTACCTGTCAACCCCAACAGCTAGACGATCGCTTTTGAAAAGGAAAGGTGACCAGACCCTCGACCCTCTAGAAAGATTGTCCAGCAGTGACGGACTTGAGTTGACTACCTTGCTTCAAAACGCTTTGTTCACCGTCAAATTCTACAAACGTTGCCCCTGTTTCGTCGATAGCTTCTCCAATCTTCACATGACGAGTCGATCCATTAATCGACACCATAAAGACAGGCTGGTCTCCCAAGTTTGTGCCACCCAGAAACTTGCGTTCGCCATTGGTCGGTGGGGTTAGAGGTAACGGTGTCGCCTTAGGCATCGTGCTTGTTTTTGCAGGGGTAGCTTTAGCCGCAGCAATCACTGGCGTATTAGCTGGCGGTGGTGGTAAGGGAGCCGCCTTTAATTTAGGTAGCGGAGCCTCTGCAACTGGGACGTAAACCCGCTCGGCATTACTAGGAATAGCGTTGGTGTTGGGGCTAGCAACTTCAACCTTGGGCACCTTTGACAAATCAGGCAAACTAGCTCTAGGGGGCGTATTGACCGTTTTAGCCGCTGCCGCAGCCGCTAACTTCTCAGCTTTGGCCTCTTGGTCAATGCGCTCCAAAGATTGGGCGACATAATCAGCGAATGCGATCTGATCTGGTTTCACCTCTGGCAAAGCAAGGGTTGCAGGGGTAACTGCCGCTACTTCGGGTGCATGTTGCCAGCGGACCTGCCGACCTACCCAAAACATACTTAGACCAACAAGTGAAACGCAGGCAGTAGACATCAGCCAACGTCCTGTCCCCTTGGATGTCGTGGATGCTGGGTCAGTGCTCAAGCCCAGACTTAGGGACGTTTCCGCATCTGGCTGGAGCGCTAGAGTTGAGTCCATTGGCGTATAAGCAACCAACAACTCATCCTCATGATGCATGAGCGATGACCGCAGGCCAGTCGGAGACCATCGCTCCAGCCAACGGCAGCGATGGCCGCGGGGAGTTTCCAGTAAGGCATGGCCTGCTGGCGACGGTCCCCGACCACACACCACTGTAGAGAGTGCCGAATCATCCACAGCGGTGGAATCATCCAAATTGAACTCTAGATCATGGAATAATTCATCCATCATTTCATCAGCACCCAGACTGACCTGAGATGAAGGGGATGTCTGTGAACCGTTAGCCTGATTAACATCTAATTTCGGGTTGATGCTGGCTTCCTCGAACATAGCGTTTCCAATAAATCGCAATTGACTGCAAACCGTACAAAAAGCTTATCAAGTTTTAGTTTGGGCACCAACATAAAGCCCTATATGACTGGCTTTAATCGACTTGATCTCATAGCTTGCCTCCAGTGTGCCCAAATCTTAGTGAAAGCGATCTGTCTTTTCTACAACCCACTCTATCTTCATAGAGAACAGTGGACCCAAACCTCGGCATAGCCCCGAAATGAAGAAGGCATAGATACTATTCAAAAGCATTACGAATGATCCATTGAAGCGATGGCCAAAACCGTATTTTGGCCCCCAAAACCAGAACTGAAGCATAGAACAGCCTGACTATCGCAAATTTGAGGCTCACGCACAAAATTCAAGTCAAACGCTGGATCTTGTAAACCAACACAGGGAGGAAGCACCTTCTGAGATAGGGACAACAGACAAAAAACGGATCCTAGTGCAGCTGAAGTCCCCAGTGTATGTCCTGTCGCACCTTTTGTAGAGCTAACCGCAACTTCAGGGGGGAATAATCCCTGAATCACAGTTGCTTCAGCTTGGTCATTTAATTGAGTCGCTGTGCCGTGAGCATGAATATAGCCAATGTCGTTGGTAGTTAATTGGCTGCGTCGGAGGCAATCTTGGACCGCAATCATGGCCCACCGCCTACTTTGTTCAGGAGCACTCATATGGTAGGCATCAACGGTTAACCCCATGCCCAAAATTTGGCCGTATATCTTGGCTTGGCGATGGTAGGCAAGAGATTCTGTTTCCAGCACTAAGATGGCAGCCCCTTCTGCTAAAACAAAGCCTTCTCGTTGTTGATCGAAGGGGTAGGCTCCTGATTTAGCCATCGCTCCCATTTTGTTGAAACCTGCCAGCGTCAGTGGCGTTATAGGAGCCTCAACCGCTCCTACCACCACACGGGAGCAATAGCCATCTCGAATGAGTTCTGCACCTTGAGCGATCGCCCATATTCCCGTTGCACAAGCGGCTCGCGGTGCCAAAACCGGACCTTGAGCCCCAATTAATTGGGCAACAAGAGTGGCCGGCGAAGCGCTATAAAGTTGAAAAATATCGGCTGGGGTCGCTAGTAACGCCTCTTCTGGGTCAAGCCCAATGGGAGGATCAAGACCTTTGGCAGCCCGTTCCTCCCATTGGGCTTGACAGCCCCGGCTTGACCCTATCACCACACCGCAATCTCCTAAAGGTGTAGCTAGAGATGCCTTCTGTAAGGCTTCAGATACAGCCAGCTCCAATAAAGGTTCAATCCGGCTGGGTTGAGGGTTCACTAACCCTAAGGGCTGGGGAGGGATATCAGGAAACGGTTGATGTAATCCTAGACCCGATTCCCCAGCAAGCAACCGTTGCCAGGTTTGATCAAGATTAGACGCTAGCGAAGAGACTAAGCCCATTCCTGTGACGACAACTTTAGTCATAATGTCGAGTCACAGCGATTTTTCAAACCAAAGTTGTTGGCTCCCTTGCCACCGGGATGGCTGACTGCTAAATCCTTGCTGAGTATAAAGATTTCTAGCAGCCGTATTTTTCTCATTGGTATTAAAGGCAATCAGACGACATTGACGTTGACGCGCACATTCAATCGAAAATGCCAATAACTGAGAACCCAATCCTTGCCCCCGCATTTCAGGAACAACAAATAGGTCTTCAAGCTTTGCTTCTAAGCCGAGAGACCATAAGGAATAGAAGTATCGAGTTTGTGTATATGCCAATCCAGATCCAGTAGCGGACGTTGCCAGCACAAAGTCACACATGGGATCCTTCAGTAAAATCTGCACAGCAGAGCGAAGTTGATCCTGAGTAAGGACTGGCATCTGTAGATGTTGACGAAACGCCATCAGTAAATCCAGCAAACGGTCCATATCTATAGGAGTGGCCTGCTGGATTTGGACATTCATAGCGGCGGTTTACAGGGACAGAATCGACGAAGTTAGATTAACGCTTCAGATTTTCGATACCCGACGTCACCTTGGCCGACTCAATGCGATCGCCTTGTTGAATTTGATCCACCACTTCCATCCCGTTAGTCACATTGCCAAAAACAGCATAGTCTCCATCCAAAAAACTGACATCAGCGAGCGTGAAATAAAACTGAGCTGAGGCAGAATCAGGCGAACTAGAGCGAGCCATCGCTACAGCACCGCGAGTATGCTTCAACTTCGGTGGTGAACTCTCTTGAGCAGACTTGAGAGTTTTACTATAAATCGCCTGATCCGCGCCTTCGGGCAAAATCTCTAGGGGAATATAGCGAGGTTTCTTAGTTTTTGGATCAACGAAGCTACCAGTTCCTAAACGTTGTACTGGAAAATTAGGATCTTGACTTTGTGGATCACCTCCCTGCACGACGAAAGGAGAAGGTTCTCGAACTACACGATGAAAAGCAGTGCCATCGTAAACTCCTTGATCGACTAAATCGACAAAATTGCCTGCCGTTACAGGTGCATCTTTGCCATTAATCGCTAGGGTAATAGTCTGTCCTTGGACGGTGACTTCTACCGTGGCATCCCCCTGCAATTGAGGCAGTTGAGAGAAGGGAGCAGCATCCTCTGCCCCGGAGACAGGAGAATCATCAGCCTCTTGGGATGCAGTGCTTGTCGGTACTGGAGAAGAGCTGGTCTCAGATGGGCTAGAAGAGTTGGAAGGGGGACTACAACCCATCAACAGCAGCACGAGCACCATCACCCAAAGTGGTCGACAAAATCTGAGAAAACGAGTTGAGTGCATCATTTAGACCACATAAATCTACAAGACAATTTGAAATTTATAACCCTTCCATCGGCACACTTAGAAAACGCGCGATTTCGGCTGCCTGATTCTCAATCGCTTCTAGAGGCAATGGCTGTCCAGCCCGAGTGAGGGGAATATCGTTTCGGCCTTTGATACGCAGGTAGATAGCCCGTTGAGGATTGAGCCCTTCGCGGATTTTGATCTGTACCGACTGAATATTTTCAAGGGGATAAGTACGCTCGACTTTTCTATTCTTGCCTGGGCGCGCCCAACGAAATAGCCGAAACTGGCCAGCATCCTGATCAAATTCATTGAATCCAGCACCCACATTCCAAGCAATAGATAACCATAAGTAGATCGCTAATAGCAGCCCACATGTTCCATAGAAAGAGAGCGCAATGCCTTGGGGGATGAAAACGAGACCAACAGCATTACCTGTTGGCAACAAATTGACTTTAAAATAGCTGGAAAGACCGGCCAAGAAGAACCCAACACCACCAATGGAGACCATTGTGGCGATCAAAAAATTACTGAGTCGGCGGGTACCAACAACCTCGTAGCGCAGGATTTGTTTGTCTAATATCTTTTGTGTGGTCATGACCAGAAAAATACTTGAGAGTACTATAGAAACGATCAATACTGATATACGAGTATAAGCTGCTCAGCTAGTCAGTGATGAGTTTAAAGCCCCTCATCCCTACCGCTAGCAAAAACTTAGCTATTAATGCCCTCAAGACATCATAAATCGCTAACTTTACACTTTGTAAAGACTGCGTCTACTATATAGAGCAAAGCGTCTAAATATAAAGTTTCATTGCACTAATCTCAAATAACTTCATGTCTCCTAAGCCAGGATCAATCATCGATCCAGGTCAGCAACAACCCTTAAAAAGTCTTCGATTGAGGCATGCAAAGTTGCCATATCAAAATGCAAGTCGAGGTAGCTAAACCTCTGTGGATCTGCCTTTGTAGCCCCTACATTTTGTGGCGAATCTCTGTTACATTTAGTGAATGATCTCTATAACATTTGGTTATGAAGAGGTGTAGGTTGAGTTTCTAGGGCAATTTACACTGTCAAATCCCTAGACCCAAGCTCTCGATTCCTTAGTTCGGTTTCTGAGAAACCTCACAAGGTTCGAAAGAAAATTTTGCGGCCTTGCAATTTTTAAGTTAGATCAAGAGGGTTTATTTCCATGACCATAGCAGTCGGACGCGCCCAGGAGCGAGGATGGTTTGACGTCCTCGACGACTGGCTTAAGCGTGATCG